>Ga0209426_1000247_pt1 | contig 73217 bp, 66 predicted proteins | sample Deesub1362B_J571_FD_187697 | JGI IMG/M metagenome (GOLD analysis project Ga0209426, IMG submission 187697) | Deep oceanic, basalt-hosted subsurface ecosystem from Juan de Fuca Ridge flank, Pacific Ocean, CORK Borehole 1362B_J2.571 (SPAdes)... ... | reverse complement strand
CCGAAATGGCCTTATTTCGAATCGCGCTTGGGGTTATTCCAAAGCTTTTTGAAAAAAATCTGAACTAATCTGACAACTCACTACTCAGAGATACTGAATGGCTGGTGAAGCCCTTCGATGCTCCTATGTTGTGTTAAGTGTTGGCAGATATCTGAACCCCGCCCTAGCGGTTCGGAACTTAAACCCCGGAACTTCTCCCTCCCCATATGAAGTCCGGGGCTTTTTTTGCCCCAAAATCGGCTGTAGCGCGGTCATGCTGCGTTAAAAGCGTTACTAAAAATGCTCATTTAGGTCCCCTAAACTCCGCTTTTTAGTAACGCTTTTGCCTTGCCTGACCGCACTACAACCAATTTTCCACAATCCGATTATTCAGCTGGTACTTCAGCGCCCTTGTCTGCCAGTTCCATCCAGCCTGCCAACACAGTGTAGGCCTCTTCCAGGCCCATGCGTTTGGGCGCGGAGAACAGCTGGATCGTCACCAGATCCCCCCAGCCCTTGCGGATTTCCGACTGCACCTTGAGCAGCGTGTTCTTGGCGGCGCCGTAGGTCAGCTTGTCGGCCTTGGTCAGCAGAATGTGCATCGGCATGCCGGCGGCGACGGCCCAGTCGAGCATCAACAGGTCGAAGTCGGTCATTGGATGACGGATGTCCATCATCAGAATCAATCCCTTCAAACTCTCCCGGCCACCGAGGTACGCCTCGAGGTGACGCTGCCAGTGTTGCTTGAGCGGGATCGGTACTTTTGCATAACCGTAGCCCGGCAGGTCGACCAGACGCCGTTCATCGTCTAGCTTGAAGAAGTTCAACAGCTGTGTGCGACCTGGGGTTTTCGAGGTGCGCGCCAGGCTGGCGTGAGTCAGGGTGTTCAGCGCGCTGGATTTACCGGCGTTGGAACGACCGGCGAACGCCACTTCGAAGCCTTCGTCGTCAGGGCATTGATCGACTTTGGCGGCACTGAGCATGAACGTGGACTGTTGGCACAGGCCGAGGATGGGATTCTTGAGTTGCATGGGATTTCCGATGTGGGCGGCGCCGGGATTGGGCGCGGAACGCGGTGTCGCTTCCGTTTCAGTGACGCCAGTATATAATGCCGCAGATTTTGTGTGTGCTTTGTCCCAGCGAAGGATGAAGTTCACGAGAGCCAAAGACCTTGATTGCGCATCAGAACGCAGAACGCTCTCAACCCTGAAAAGGTCGTTTTATGACGAAATGGCTGCTGGCTGCCGGAGTCCTGATACCGCTTTACGGCGCACAGGCTACACAGGAACCGGAAGCCGTGTACAACCGTGTTTGTGGTGCCTGTCATTCCGGCCAACTACCCATGGCGCCCGAAAGAGGCGATCAGGCAGCTTGGACGCCGAGGTTGGCGAAAGGTATGGAGACGCTGGTGCAACACGTGACCCAGGGTTTCAAGGCGATGCCGCCGCGTGGTTTGTGCATGGACTGCAGTGCCGAGGATTACCAGGCCATCATCCTTTGGATGAGCGAGAGTAAACCCGGTCCATAACTCTTAACCCTTAGCCGTAGTTGGATTAGCTGATGAACAAATTGATCGTGAGTCTGCTGTTGACCGTGGGAATATCCGGCATCGCCCATGCTGCAGGTGATGCAGCAGCCGGCCAGGCAAAAGCTGCCGTGTGCGGAGCCTGCCATGGCCCGGACGGGAACAGCATGGCACCCAACTTCCCGAAACTGGCCGGTCAAGGTGAACGCTACCTCGACAAGCAGTTGCACGACATCAAGTCGGGCAAACGCCAGGTTCTGGAAATGACCGGTCTGCTGACCAACCTGAGCGATCAGGACCTGGCCGATATCGCCGCTTACTTTGCCAGTCAGAAGGGCAGCGTCGGCGCCGCCGATCCAAAAATCGTCGCCCGTGGTGAAGCCCTGTTCCGTGGCGGCAACCTGGACAAAGGCCTGCCAGCCTGCACCGGCTGCCACTCGCCGAAGGGTGCCGGCAATGCCGCCGCCGGCTTCCCGCACCTGGGAGGCCAACACGCTCAATACGTCGCCAAACAGCTGACCGACTTCCGCAAGGAAGAAGGCGGTCGCGCCAACGACGGCGATTCCATGCCGATGCGCACCATCGCACGCAAACTCAGCGACGAAGACATTGCTGCGGTCGCCAGCTACATTCAGGGCCTGCACTAACCGCCCTGCATCGAGCGTTACCGGTGATGGACATCTCCTGCAACGTTAACGCTCGATTAATCCGTCGCAACAAGTATAAAAAGGGTGGCTTTGGCCGCCCTTTTTTGTGGCCGCTACCGTTACACTACAGAACTCATGCCCGCCAGGATCTGTCTGAAAACAGGTCGCGCGAGGCGACCAAAATTGTCCAGGAGTAAAGCATGCGTAATCTGATCATCAGCGCCGCTCTCGTCGCTGCCAGCCTTTTCGGCGTGACCGCCCAGGCCGCCGAAGCACCCGCTGCCCCTTATGTCGAACTGGCCAACCCGGTGCCGGTGGCAGAGCCTGGCAAGATCGAAGTCGTGGAGCTGTTCTGGTACGGCTGCCCGCATTGCTACGCGTTCGAGCCGGTGATCAATCCCTGGGTTGAAAAACTGCCGTCCGATGTCAACTTCGTACGCATTCCTGCCATGTTCGGTGGCCCGTGGGATGCTCACGGTCAAATGTTCCTGACCCTGGAAGCAATGGGCGTCGAGCACAAGGTTCACGCTGCGGTATTCAATGCGATCCAGAAAGAACACAAGAAGCTGACCGACAAGAACGACATGGCTGACTTCCTCGCCACACAAGGCGTGGACAAGGACAAGTTCCTCGCCACCTTTGACTCGTTCGCGATCAAAGGGCAGATCGTCAAGGCGCGTGAGCTGGCCAAGAAATATGAAATCACTGGCGTGCCAACCATGATCGTCAACGGCAAATACCGCTTCGACATCGGCTCTGCCGGTGGTGCGGAAGAAGCCTTGAAGCTGGCTGATCAACTGGTCGCCAAAGAGCGAGCGGCCAACAAGGCAGCTGCCAACTAAGCGCGGTCATTGCCATGCGCCGCTGGGGCACCGAACGCATCGTTGGCCTGCATGATCCGCAGGTCAACGAGCATCACCTGGAGTCCACGGGCTTGCCCGCAGACCATCGTCTGCGCTTGCTCAGCTTCAACATCCAGGTCGGCATCAGCACCGAACGCTATCGGCATTACCTGACCCGCAGCTGGCAGCACCTGCTGCCGCACACGGGGCGCTCAGGCAATCTGCAGAAGATCGGCGACCTGCTTGGCGACTTCGACCTGGTCGCCCTGCAGGAAGCCGATGGCGGCAGCCTGCGCTCAGGCTACGTCAATCAGGTCGAACACCTGGCCCACCTCGGCGCCTTCCCTTACTGGTATCAACAACTCAATCGCAACCTCGGCCGGCTGGCCCAGCACAGCAATGGCGTGCTCAGTCGACTGAAGCCGTGGGCGATCGAAGACCATCCGCTGCCGGGCCCGAAAGGTCGCGGCGCAATCCTGCTGCGCTTTGGCGAAGGCCCGGAAGCGCTGGTGGTGGTGATGATGCACCTGGCCCTCGGCGCCCGGGTGCGCAGCCTGCAACTGGCCTACATTCGGGACCTGATCGGTGGCTACAAGCACCAGGTATTGATGGGCGACATGAACACCCATGCCAGCGATCTGCTACAACAGTCACCGTTACGCGATCTCGGCCTGCTGGCCCCGCAGATGCAAGCCACGTTTCCCAGCTGGCGGCCGCAACGTTGCCTGGATCATATTTTGCTCAGCCCGACCCTGACTCTGGAAAAGGTCGAAGTGCTGGCCCAACCCATTTCCGATCACCTGCCGGTCGCGGTAGAGATTCGTCTGCCGGGTTCGCTCACGGCCGATGCATTGCCCGCGTTGAGTCCTGCCCCTCGCGGAACCCCTGAATGAGCGACGACGCCCAGCGCTGGAAAGAGAAGTACCTCAAAAGTATCGAACAGCAGGACAAGCTCGAACGGCGCTGGGCCGCCCGTCTCGACTTGCTGCGCCGCGGTCTGGTACGCAGTACGCTGGCCGCTGAAGGCACCGACAAGGTCGTTGATCAGTGCATGAAAGAGATGCGCGACGTGGTGCGCACCGACGACATGGATGCTGGTCTCGCCGCCCTGCTGCCGCGCCTGGAGAAAGCCGTACTCGACTCCGAGCAGCGCCGCGAAACCCGCATTGATCAGGTCAGCACCGCGTTGACCGCACTGGTTACCCAACTGCAAGCGTTGCCACTGCCGCGGGAAGTCGCCCAGCCGCTGAAGAAATTCGCCAAGCAACTGGACAGTCGGGTCGGCCAGGCGCGGGAAATGCCGCTGCTGCTGAGCGAACTCAGCGGTTTGCAGGGCAAAGCGTTGAGCCAGCTGGAAACCCCACCCGCGCCAGAACGCCCGGGCCTTCTGCAACGCCTGTTTGGCAATCGCGAAGCCGAAGAAACGCCAGGGACGCAGGGCCCGGAGCAACCTCAAGCGCCTGCGCCAATACCAGCGCCGCCATCAGCCAACACTGAACCTGATGTCGAGCCCGCACAGACGCCAACAGGCGAACCGACTCCGGCACCGGTCAGCGCCGCGCCTCTATTGCAACCGGCAGAGGCAAGCCCTCAACAGGCACCTGCAGCGCAACCGCAGGCCGAATCGTCCGTGGTGTCATTTGTGCCGCCGGTCATTGCCATCGAGACGGCGCCCGAACCACTGCCTGAACTCAAACCGCCCCTCGAACCTCTGGCCCCGCCGCTTGCGCCACCAGCCTTCATAGCGGCGATCAACCCTGACGAGTTGATCCACCCGGGCGACGCCCCGGCCCCCTTGCTCCTCGACAGCCTGCCCCTGCCTGCCCCGATTGCCCAAGCCTTGGCTGCCATCGATCCGGAGCAGCCCGAGCAAGACATTCTTTACGCCCTGCCCGATTCGCCGGAGCCTTCCTACAGCTCGGTGGCCAAACACATCGAAGACACGCTGATCGGGCTGCTCGACGATCTGACCTTGCCAGAGCGCCATCGCCCGCAAGCCGAGGCCATGCGTGATCGCTTGAAAAATGGCCTGAACTGGTACGAACTCCTGCCCATTCTCGACGACCTTGCCACCTTGATGCTGGCAATCACCGACAGCGGCCAACACGAATTCGAAGCCTATCTGCAGCGGCTCAACGAACGCCTCGAAGCATTCCAGAGCAATTTGCAGGCCGCCAGCGAGGGCCATGCCGACAACAGCTCGGCAGCCCGGGCAATGGACACGCAGATTCGCGAGCAAGTCGACGGCTTGCAGACCAGCGTGCAGGAAGCGGCCGATCTGGATGATCTCAAGCGAGTGCTGGAGAACCATCTCGAAGGCCTGCTCGGTACCATGGACCAGCATCAGCAACAACGCGATGCCCGCGAGCAGGAAGTGGCAGCACGTCTCAAAGGCCTGGCCGAACGTGTGGCGCACATGGAGCAGGAAGCCCTGGGCTTTCGCGAACATCTGGAAGAACAGCGACAGAAAGCCCTGATTGACCCGTTGACCGGCCTGCCCAACCGCGCTGCCTGGAGCGAACGGCTGGAACACGAGATCAGGCAATGGCAACAACACGGCAACACCTTGAGCCTGGCGATGCTCGACCTCGATCATTTCAAGCGCATCAACGACAACTACGGCCATCTGGCGGGCGACAAGGTATTGAAAATCATCGCCACGGTGCTGCGCAAACGTCTGCGTGGGGCGGATTTCATTGCTCGTTTCGGCGGAGAGGAATTCGTTCTGCTGCTGCCAGCCACCACGCCGACCGTCGGCGCCAAATTGCTGGAAACCCTGCGAGCGGCCATCGAAGCGTGCCCGTTTCACTTCAAGGGTGAACGGGTGACGATCACCATTTCCATGGGACTGGCGTCGTTCAAGCCGGGAGAACACAGCGATCTGGTGCTTAAAAGAGCCGATCAGGCGCTGTACCGGGCGAAAAACGGCGGACGGAACCGAGTCGAACTGGGCTGAGCAAGTTGTTCCATTTTGTTTAAATCGGCCCGTCAGGCGTCGATAGGCAAGGCAGTACGTTACACTGTTGCATTATTGTCTTGCGTGTACTGCCTTCTGCCATGAAATTTTTCGCCCTCCTCGCGTCGCTGCTCGTTCTGGCCGGTTGTGCCAGCGGCCCGCGTTATGACACCAGCCACCCTTCGGCCAATCACGACAGCCGCGTGCAATTCGTGATCGTGCACTACACCTCCGCTTCCCTCGCCCGCTCGCTGCAACTGCTGACCCACGGCGAAGTCAGCAGCCACTATCTGATCGGCGACGACAAAGGCGGTACCATCTACAAACTGATGGATGAAAACCAGCGCGCCTGGCACGCCGGCGAGAGCCAGTGGCAGGGCCGTACCTGGCTAAACTCCAGCTCGATCGGCATCGAAATCGTCAATCCGGGCTTCAAGGACACGCCGACCGGGCGCCTCTGGTACCCGTACAGCGAAGCGCAGATTCAATCGCTTATCGTCCTGCTCAAGGACATCAGCCAGCGCCAGGGCATCAGCCAGCGCCATATCATTGGCCACAGCGACATCGCGCCCCTGCGCAAACTCGACCCGGGTCCCTTGTTCCCATGGAAACGTCTGGCCGCCGAAGGCCTGGGCGTATGGCCCAACGAACAAGCGGTGGCCCGGCAACAGCTGCAGTTCAACGCCGAACTGCCGAGCATCAGCTGGTTCCAGGCGCAACTGGCGCGCTTCGGTTATGACACTCCGCAGACCGGCGAGCTGGACGTAGCGACCCGCCATGTCCTGGCAGCGTTCCAGATGCACTTTCGCCCTTCACGCTTCGACGGCACACCGGACGCACAAACGGCAGCGTTGTTGCAGGTCCTCAATCAGACAAAATAATGACGCCCGCCCGACGGTCAGGGCGAAAACGAAATCAGCAGCTATAACTCATTGGTAATTCTTCGGATATTCCATGATGGTTGCTACCCGAGCGACGCTGCGTAGCTGGTTTTATCGCCCGTGGTTTTTGGCGATGATCGCGGCTGTCTTCAGTGTTGCATTGCTGATAGCCGGCGGAATGTTCGTCGCCATGCGCCAGATTGAACAGAACGAAAGCCAGGAAATGAACACCCAGGGCGAGCGTTTTCTGGCACGCCTTGAGCAGCTGTTCGGGCAATTGCGCGAAAGTCTCGATGACCTCGAAGCGCAGCCGCTGCGCAGTTGCGATGAGGAAATGATCGCCACCCTGCAACAGGTCACCTTCAACTATCGCTTCGTCTATGAAGCGGCCTACATGGATGGTGCGCGGATATGCTCCAACCGGCCCCGTCAGGAAGGACTGTCGGTGGTTCGCGCACCGGATATCAAAGGACCGACCTACAGTTACTGGCTCAACACCACCACCGAACCGGATGAAAACCGCGCGGCGCTGATGCTCGGGCGCGGCAATTTTCGCGTGGCGACATCACGCGGGCATTTGACCGACATGGTCGATCTGCCGCCGGACAGCAGCCTGCTGGTGGTGCTGGACCACGGCAAACGGGCGATTCCGGTGCTGGGCACCGCGCAGACGTGGCCACCAACCGAAGCGTGGCCACCCAAAAGCCGCGCGCCCCTGCAAGTCACCCAGTCACGGCTGATCTACCGCATGCCAACCAACAATCCGGAATACCAGTTGGTGCTGATCACCCCGCGCAGCGGCATGCATATTCCCAGCGTCTGGTGGTGGATGGTGCCGATCTGCCTGCTGCTGGGAGCGTTTGTCGGATTCTTTGTGTTTTTGCTGGTGCGCCAGCGCCAGTCACTGGACGCCGAACTCCAGGGCGCCATTCGACGTGGCGAGCTGCAAGTGTTGTATCAGCCGATCTTCGATCTCGATAGCCGCAATTGCGTAGGCGCCGAAGCCCTGCTGCGCTGGCGTCGCCCGGACGGCACGCTGACCAGTCCCGACCTGTTCATTCCATTGGCGGAAAACACCGGGCAGATCCGGCAGATGACAGACTTTGTCCTGCAACGGCTGCTGGAACAACTGGGACCGGTGCTGCGCGCCAATCCGCAGCTGTACATTTCGGTCAACCTCGCCGCCTGCGACGTGATGGTGCCGCGCATCGGCCAGGTCATGGCCAGGCTGCTGACGCTGCACCGGGTCGCCGCGCGACAGATAGCCTTTGAAGTCACCGAGCGCGGACTGATCGACGTGGTGGTGGCGCGGGAGAACCTGCAAGCCTTGCGCGATGTAGGCCATCAAGTGCTGATCGATGACTTCGGTACCGGTTATTGCAGCCTCGCCTACCTGCAGACGCTGCCAGTGGATTGCCTGAAGATCGACAAGGCCTTCATCGACGCGCTCGGCCATGATGCGGCCAGCAGCGGCGTTGCGCCGCACATCATTCACATGGCGCAGGCTCTGGAGTTGAAAGTGATTGCCGAAGGCATCGAGCACGAAGCGCAAGCCGTGTTTCTCAGCAGTGAGGGGGTCAAGTTCGGTCAGGGCTGGCTGTTTGCCCAAGCCCTGAGTGCGGTGCAGTTCATCGAACTGATCACCCGGGGACGGCGCCTCACCGGGCGCCGGCTGGACGACGAAGCCTAGACCGCCAGCGCCATGTAGAACTGCGTGCCCTGCCCCGGCCGCGAATAGACGCCCATCCGCCCGCCATGCAGCTGGACGATTTCCTTGCACAGCGCCAGACCCAGCCCGGCGCCACCCTTCTTGCGCCCGACCTGCACAAACGGCTCGAAAATCCGCCCCTGCTGACCGTAGGCAATGCCTTCGCCGTTGTCTTCGACGCTGATGATCACCCGTTCGCCATGCCGCCGCGCCTGCAGACGAATCTGGCCGTCGCGGGCGGTATGGCGCAGAGCGTTGTCGATCAGGTTGTCGAGTACCCGCTCAAGCTGTGCCTGATCGGCCTGCAGACGCGGCAACGGCCCTTGCACTTCGACGCTCAGGGCAATGCCTTTGCCCGCAGCGCAATCGGCGAAGCGCGACTGCGCCTGCTCCAGCAAATCTTCGATGGAGCACGGCGCCAGAGTGAGTTTCTGCAAGCCGTTCTGATAGCGCGAGAAGTTGAGCAAGTCGTTGATCAACTGCATCAAGCGCTGCATCTCTTCGTTGACCGTGTCGAGCAGGTCCGCCTCGCGTGACTCCGGGGGGAACTTCGCACGTTCGCGAAACAGGCCGAACGCCATGTGCATGCCGGTGACCGGCGTACGCAGCTCATGGGAGGCGCGCAGCACGAACTCGCTGCGCACGCGCTCGAAGGCGCGTTGCTCGGTGACATCGTGCAGCACCATCACCGCACCCAGAATATGCCCCTGGATGTGACTGACCGGGGTCAAACTGTAGGTCAGCAAGCGCGATTCGCCATCGACCTCGATGCTCAAATCTTCCGGGGCGCGCTCAAGGGTACCGCCGCGCAGCACCAGTTGCAGTTGCGCGTCGAGCTCCGGGCGCTCGAGCGCAGTGCCCAGGCCTTGGCCGAGACGGTCACTGTCCCAACCCAACTGACGCTGAGCCACTGGATTGAGGTGTTCCAGATGCCCTTCACGGTCGATCATCAACAAGCCGTCGTCGATGCTGTCGAGCACCGCCTGCAGGCGTTGCTGACCGGCCAGCAATTCGTCGACGTTGGTCGCCTGATGCTCGCGCAGCGCCTCGGCCATAAGCCCGAAGCGCTTGGTCAGCTGGTTCATTTCCATCGCCGAGGAAATCGGCAGCGTCACTTCGAAATTGCCTTGGCCGATGTTGTCCGCCGCTTTGGCCAGCGCCTCGATGGGCGCGCCAAAACGCCGGGCAATGGCGTGCGCGGTGACGAAGCCGATAATCAGCACCGCCAATCCCACCAGCCCGAGCAGACCGGAGACCAGCAGTGCCCTTTCCCGGGCGTCATGCTGCACTGCGTTGATGTTGTCCAGCGCGTGCTTGTGCTCGGTAATCAAACCGTTGCGCAAGGTGTTGAAGCGCTCCCTGAGGTCGCTGTTACCACTGAGCACATTGCCCGGATCACGCGACATCTCGAACGCCTGGAGAAAACTCAGGTAGTCAGCCTTGGCCTGGGTAAACCCGTACTGTCGGCCATCGCCCTCTGCCTCCTGCGAAATGCCTTCATCCAGCAATTGCAGGTAATGCTGCTTTGACGCTTCGAACGCGACGGGGTCGGGCTTTTCGGCCAGCATCAGCACCAGTTGATCGCCGAGGGTCTGGCGCAGTTTGAGCCCCAGGTCGAGGGTCACGAAGTTGCTGCGGATCGTTGCTTCCTGAGTACCGGCCATCTGCATCACGCTGACCAGCCCGAGCAACAGCCCGAGCAAGGCGACCGTGATCAGCGCAGAGATGCTCAGAAACAAGCGAGTGCGCAACTTCATCGCCAGTTTCATCGTCGGGCGCTCACAGGTTGTACTGCTTGCGCTTGCGATACAGGGTCGACGCGTCGATGCCCAAGGTTTTCGCCGCCTGATCAAGGGTGCCTGCCGTTGCCAGCACCGCGCCGATGTGGGCTTTTTCCAGTTCATCGAGGCTCAGCGCGGCACCGACTCGCGGTGCGTTGTTCGCCGGTTGCTCGGCCATGCCGAGGTGGCTGATTTCCACGCGCTCCTGCGGGCAGATGATGCTGGCCCGCTCCACTACGTTGCGCAGCTCGCGGATGTTGCCCGGCCAGCGATAACCCAGCAACGCCTCGCGCGCCTCGTCACTGAAGCCCCGTGCCGGCCGCGCGTACTCTTTGACGAAACGCGCGAGGAAGCGGTCGGCCAGGGTCAGGATGTCCTCGGCACGTTCGCGCAATGGCGGCAGATGCAGGGTGATCACATTGAGGCGATACAACAGGTCTTCACGGAAGCGCCCGTCGCGCACCATGTCCTCAAGATTGAGGTTGGTCGCGGCGAGAATCCGCACATCGGCGCGGCGGGTCACTGGATCCCCTACCCGCTCGTATTCCTTGTCCTGAATAAAACGCAGCAACTTTGGTTGCAAAGTCAGCGGAAAATCGCCGATCTCATCAAGAAACAGCGTGCCGCCGTCTGCTTGATTGACCCGCCCCAAGGTGCTTTCACTGGCCCCGGTGAACGCACCGCGACTGTGGCCGAACAGCTCGCTCTCCATCAGTTCCGCAGTCAACGACGGGCAGTTGATGGTCACGCAGGATTTCTTCTCGCGCTTGCTCCAGCCGTGAATGGCCCGGGCCAGTTCGCCCTTACCTGTGCCGGATTCGCCGAGAATAAGGATGTTGGCGTCGGTACCAGCGACCTGCCGCGCAGTTTCCAGCACGACTTTCATCGCCGGGCTGTGGGAGTCGAGGCCGTCCTTGGGTTTGCGGATCTCGCCTTCGAGGGCTTCCAGACGCGCCGAGAGCTGACGCACTTCCAGTTGCTTGGCGGTGGCCAGACGCAACTGGTCGGGGCTGCAGGGTTTGACCAGATAATCGGCGGCGCCCGCCTGGATCGCATCCACCGCGGTATCAACCGCCGAGTGGGCGGTGACAATGACCACGCGCATCCATGGCGCCTGAATGCGCATCTGCGCCAGTACGTCGAGACCGTTGTCTTCACCCAGACGCAAATCAAGGAAGCACAGGTCAAACACCTGACGTTGCAACAATGCCTCGGCCTGAGCCGCGCTGTTGGCGGTGGCCACTGTATAACCTTCGTCCTCGAGGCAGTAACGAAAGGTTCGCAGGATGGCGGACTCATCGTCCACCAGCAGAATGCGGCCTTGATGCTCAGTGGCAGATTCCATTTTTCCTACGCTCCATAGTGATTGATCTTGGGTTAGTCCCGGAAAAATCGGGCAAGTTGCATGGTTGATTCTGAACGATGCGAGCCATAGGAGGGTAGCTCTCTCCTGCCTTAACGGCCAATCCATTGATTTTGTTGAGTTTTTAAACAATCACCGATTCGCAGGGGTAACCCCGCGTACATTTCTGACATCCAGGACGTGCTCTCAATTCCATAAGAATGAAATCTCCTACGAAATAATCGTGCATTCCGCACGACCGTAGACGACCCATCGTGCAGGATGCGTCCGTCGCTGAATTTTAACTACTTGTAAGCTCTTGATTTTATTGAATATTTTTCAATGAAAAACCTGGCATGCAGCCTGCAATAACTCATTCAGCCCGGGCAGATTCCACTGCCCCAACCGAATAAGAGTGAGGAACCCAGGATGACTCGCCAACGTGCCGCCCAAGTGCGTATCTCGCCACTGCATATCCAGCAAGGCCTGTTTGGCGTGCTTGCACTGTTGATCACCCTGATCGCCTGCCAGCAATACCTGAGCTGGGAAAACAGCCAGAAGCCTGAGCCGCTGATCTCGATTAAACACAGCACGCAGACGCACTTCAGTGCCGTTAGCAGCAGTCAGGCCGAAAGCGCTTCGATGCGCATGATGGACGTCGATCAGCCGCAGCCGCTGGATCAACTGCCACGTGAAGAGCGCTGGGTTTTCTGACAAACCAACGAATTCGGGCGCCTGGCGCCGGGACACGCAATATCCCTAAATAGAGAAGTAAGGAGAATCACCATGTTGAGTTGGGCAATTACATTCTTGATCATTGCCATCATCGCCGCCGTCCTGGGCTTCGGTGGTATCGCGGGCACCGCCACGGGTATCGCCAAGATTCTCTTTGTCGTGTTCTTGGTGATGTTCATCGCTTCCTTCTTCTTTGGCCGTCGCGGCCGAGGTTAACGATGATTGCGTTAAAGACACTGGCAGCCGCCCTGCTTCTGGGCGGTAGTGCCATGGCGATCGCGGCCAATGATGGCCAGGCGCGGGTCAACGAGCTGCTCAGCTCCGACCCGCAATACCGGGAAACCTGGCAAGGCGTTGTGAAGCATGAAGAGCGCCTCCCGGAATGGGTGATGAACCTGTCCGGTACGCCAGAGCAGCAGATGAATGCCGTGACCGAAGATGGCGACAAGTATCTGGTCGGGCCGCTCTGCGAATCCGCAGACAAGTGCCTCAACCACCGCTTGATCGTGGCTTTCAGCTTCGACAAAAAAGATGCCTACGCCATGCTCGTCGATGTGCCCGAAGGACTGCCGGCCGACAAGTCGCCAACGCGACATGCCACTTACCGCTTCCTCGGCAAACCGGATCAGGGCATGCAGAACCTGTTGATGGAAACGCTGAAGAAAGATCCGAACTGGTACTGATTCGAACATGAGGGCAGCGCCCCGCTGCCCTTTATTGCGCCTGCCCGAGGAAGGTCGGCGCATGACCAAGGGGCCGGGACGTTCTGACTGTTGCAGGGTCGGAGTGACCTACGGGTACAGGGAGTGCCTGCGCGAGGGCCGGGTCAGGGTAAAAGCTGCGACGCAGGTTCGCCGACCCTCAGCGGTTCGACGGACTTGCGCTGAGCTTTGCGCGATACAAAACATTGATCCAGAGCGTCCTGCTCGCCTTTTTATGGTTCAGACTGCGCGCGAAAACATTTCGCCGTGTTTCCTGGCGACCGTATATCGAGAAAGAGCCCCTTTAAACTGTGGGACTTCTAGTCTGCAAATGTAGGCTTTTTCCTGAATTTTTCGATGAATTCACTCGTTCAAAAAACAACCAACCTAAGCTGAAATGGCGGGTTCACGGCACTTATGCCGGCTGAAATGTCGTAATCGAACCGCTTGGGACGTCAGTTTCATTTAAAAAATCTCATGCCGATTCGGCATAGGGTAGGCGTTTACGGCATTAGACGGCGCAACCTTGCATCGGAATAGTTGCGCCTTTTTTCGCCTGCCGAAGAGCCGTAAATACGCGCTTCGGGGCACCTTATACGGAGGCAGATGCACAGACTTTTCCGCTAAAGAGCGTTCCAGTTGCTGCATGTGCCTGAGTCAAACGCAAGTAAGGGTAAAGATAATGAAGAAGGCAAAACTCAGCCTCGCCTGGCAGATCCTCATCGGTCTGGTTTTAGGGATTGCAATTGGTGCGTTGCTCAACCACTTCAGTGCCGAAAAAGCCTGGTGGATCAGCAACGTCCTGCAACCGGCAGGCGATATCTTTATCCGTCTGATCAAGATGATCGTGATTCCGATCGTCATCTCCTCCCTGATCGTCGGCATCGCCGGCGTGGGCGACGCCAAGAAACTCGGGCGTATCGGCCTGAAGACCATCATCTACTTCGAAGTCGTCACCACCATCGCGATCATCGTTGGCCTGCTGCTGGCCAACCTGTTCCACCCGGGTGCCGGCATCGACATGAGCACCCTGGGCACCGTGGATATCTCCAAGTACCAGGCGACCGCCGCCGAAGTACAACATGAACACGCGTTCATCGAGACCATCCTCAACCTGATCCCGTCGAACATCTTCGCGGCCATGGCCCGCGGCGAAATGCTGCCGATCATTTTCTTCTCCGTACTGTTCGGTCTCGGTCTGTCGAGCCTGCAGTCGGATCTGCGCGAGCCGCTGGTGAAGATGTTCCAGGGCGTCTCGGAAAGCATGTTCAAAGTCACCCACATGATCATGAACTACGCCCCGATCGGCGTTTTCGCCCTGATCGCGGTGACCGTGGCCAACTTCGGTTTCGCCTCGCTGCTGCCGCTGGCCAAGCTGGTGATCCTGGTTTACGTCGCCATCGCTTTCTTCGCTTTCGTGGTGCTGGGCCTGATCGCCAAGCTGTTCGGCTTCTCGGTGATCAAGCTGATGCGCATCTTCAAGGATGAGCTGGTCCTGGCGTACTCCACCGCCTCCTCGGAAACCGTGCTGCCACGCGTCATCGAGAAGATGGAAGCCTATGGCGCACCGAAAGCCATCTGCTCCTTCGTGGTGCCGACCGGTTACTCGTTCAACCTCGACGGTTCGACCCTGTACCAGTCGATCGCAGCGATCTTCATTGCCCAGCTGTACGGCATCGACCTGTCGATCAGCCAGCAACTGCTGCTGGTGCTGACTCTGATGGTCACCTCCAAAGGCATCGCCGGCGTACCGGGCGTGTCCTTCGTGGTGCTGCTGGCGACCCTGGGCAGCGTTGGTATCCCGCTGGAAGGCCTGGCCTTCATCGCCGGTGTCGACCGCATCATGGACATGGCCCGTACCGCACTGAACGTGATCGGCAACGCTCTGGCGGTACTGGTTATCGCACGTTGGGAAGGCATGTACGACGACGCCAAGGGCCAGCGCTACTGGAACTCCCTGCCGCACTGGCGCAGCAAGGAAAAACTGCCGGCTGGCGAAATCTCCAAGAACTGATCGCTGAACCTCTGTAGGAGCTGCCGCAGGCTGCGATATTTTGATCTTGCTTTTAAAGATCGCAGCCTTCGGCAGCTCCTACAGGTGATTGAGGCAAGCCTTACCGACAAACCCCGGCGCAATCCGGGGTTTGTCGTTTCTGGCGACCCCGCTATCATTCGCCGCATCTTCCGGGGGATTTGACTGATGCTTAATGGCCTGTGGCTTGGCTTCTTCGTCGTGGCAGCAATATCTGCGCTGGTGCAGTGGCTGGTCGGCGGCAACGCCGGGATTTTCGCAGCGATGGTGGAAAGCATTTTTGCCATGGCCAAACTCTCGGTCGAGGTCATGGTCCTGCTGTTCGGCACGCTGACCCTGTGGCTGGGCTTTCTGCGCATCGCCGAGAAGGCCGGGATCGTCGAATGGCTGGCCAAAGTCCTCGGGCCGCTGTTCCTGCGGCTGATGCCGGAAGTCCCGGCGGGGCACCCGGCGCTCGGTCTGATTACCCTGAACTTCGCCGCCAACGGCCTGGGCCTGGACAACGCCGCCACACCGATCGGCCTCAAGGCCATGAAAGCGCTGCAGGAGCTCAACCCCAGCGCGACCATCGCCAGCAACGCGCAGATCCTGTTCCTGGTACTCAACGCCTCGTCCCTGACCCTGTTGCCGGTGACCATCTTCATGTACCGCGCCCAGCAAGGTGCACCGGATCCGACCCTGGTATTCCTGCCGATTCTGCTGGCGACCAGTTGCTCGACTATTGTCGGCTTCCTTTCGGTGGCGTTCATGCAACGCCTGCGCATCTGGGACCCGGTGGTGCTGGCTTATCTGATTCCCGGCGCGCTGATCCTCGGCGGCTTCATGGCGCTGCTGGCGACGATGTCGGCCACGGCGCTGGCCGGGCTGTCGTCGATCCTTGGCAACCTGACGCTGTTCGGCCTGATCATGCTGTTCCTGGTGATCGGCGCATTACGCAAGGTCAAGGTCTACGAGGCGTTTGTCGAGGGCGCGAAGGAGGGCTTCGACGTCGCCAGGAACCTGCTGCCGTATCTGGTGGCGATGCTCTGTGCGATTGGCGTACTGCGCGCATCCGGAGCGCTGGACTTTGGCCTGGACGGCATCCGCCATCTGGTGCAGTGGGCCGGTTGGGACACGCGCTTTGTCGACGCGCTGCCGACGGCGATGGTCAAACCGTTCTCCGGCAGCGCCGCCCGGGCGATGCTGATCGAGACCATGAAGACCTCCGGCGTCGACAGCTTCCCGGCGCTGGTGGCGGCGACGGTGCAGGGCAGTACCGAAACCACGTTCTATGTGCTGGCGGTGTATTTCGGTGCGGTGGGGATCCAGCGCGCAAGGCACGCCGTTGGATGCGCGCTGCTGGCCGAACTGGCCGGCGTACTCGGCGCCATCGGCGTCTGCTACTGGTTCTTCGGCTGACCCACAAGGGCTTCGGGCGACCAATTTCTCTGTGGCGAGGGAGCTTGCTCCCGCCGGGGCGCGAAGCGGCCCTGAAAGATGGGGCTGCTACGCAGCCCAGCGGGAGCAAGCTCCCTCGCCACAAAAGCAATGTTGATCGATCAGGGTCTCTGAAGGGCGACTTTCTGGCCTTGATCTACCGCCCACGCAACAACCTTGGCCGTCAGCCGATCACTGGCCTGTCCAAACCCTGCCACCACCGCCGGCACCTGCACATCGCTCAGCGGTTGGCGCTCTTCAAAGCGCCGACTGGCGAGAATCTTCTGGTCATAGCCGCGCACCAACAACGCATCGACGCGCACCACGACGCTGGCCTGATTGCCCTGATACTCGGTCTGAAACGCCTGCAAGCTGCCGCCCAGTTCCAGATCCGCAGCGAAGTTGCTGTCATCGGTGCTGAGCAATGTCACCCGACCATCGCGGGCAAAACCATCGAGCAGCCGATTACGCACCAGCACCGGCGCCGGATCGCTCCAGCGCGAGGCTTTGTAGCTGCTGATCACGTCACCCTGTGGAATCACCGCGATGTTCGGCCGGTTCAGCGCTTCGCTGGCCTGCAATTTGTTCAGGCGCAGCGACCAGTGCTGGGTCGCCGCCGAACTGGCCGGGGCGGGCGCTTGCGCGGCGGGCAGGCGATAGACATCCGAAGGTTCGGCCTTGGGCAGGATCGAACACGCCGAGAGCAGGGTAAAACTGGCGAGGAAGGCGAAGTGAGTCAGCTTCATGGGGTGAATTCCTTGTTCTTGTCACTGCCCAGCAGGTAGCCGCTGGGGTTGGCCTCAAGGCGTTGGGAAATGCCACGCAGCGAGGTCAGGGTTTCGCGCAGTTCGCGGATCGCCGGCGCCAGGCCATTGAGGCCCTGCATACCGTTGTCGAGCGAGTTCTGGTTCTTGCTCAGCAGGCCGTTGATGGTGGCGCTGCTTTGCTCCAGCGACTTCATCGCCTGCTCGGCACTGCCCAGCGCCTGCTTGCCCTGATCGTTGAGCAGGCCGTTGGCGTTGCGCATCAGTGCCGAGGTTTGCTCGAGCATGCTGCCGGCTTGTTTGCCGACGCTCGCCAGTTGCTGCATGGCCTGACGCAAGTCGCCGCGCTGATCGTTGATCGAACCGGTGGTCTGTTCCAGATGCGCCAGGGTGTTGCTGACGCGCTCGACGTTCTCCGGGGAAAACATCTGGTTGGCATTGTTCAACAGGGCGGTGACCCCGGTCATCAGGTCGTTGCTGTCGTTAAGCAGCCGGGAAATGGGCGAGGGCGACGCGACGATGGTCGGCAATTCGCCGTCGTGTCCGCGCAGTTTCGGACTCTCCGGGGTGCCGCCGCTGAGCTGGATGATCGAAGTGCCGGTGATCCCGGCCAGCGCCAGTTTGGCCTGGGTGTCTTCCTTGACCGGGGTGTCACCACCCAGACGAATCCGCGCCAGCACCCGGCGCGGGTCTTTCGGGTCGAGGCGCAAGCTGACCACGTCACCGACCTTGATCCCGCTGTACTGCACGGGGCTGCCCTTGGACAGACCGCTGACCGCCTCATTGAAGACGATTTCATAATCCTTGAACTCGCTGTCGACGCTGGACTTGGCCAGCCACAGACCGAAGAGCAGGGCGCCCGCCACGACAATTACGGCGAACAGGCCGATCAACACATGATGGGCTCGGGTTTCCATGTCAGACCTCGTTGAGCAATTTGGCGGCGTCCAGCGCCGAGCGGCCACGCGGGCCGTGGAAGTATTCGTGAACCCACCCGTCATCGGTTTCCGAGACCACGTCGATCGGACCGGCGACCAGTACCTTCTTCTGCGCCAGCACCGCCACACGGTCGGTGATGGTGTAGAGCGTGTCGAGGTCGTGGGTCACCAGAAACACGCTCAGGCCCAGCGCATCGCGCAGGGTCAGGATCAGTTGATCGAACTGCGCCGCGCCAATCGGATCGAGGCCGGCGGTGGGCTCGTCGAGAAACAGGATGTCCGGATCCAGCGCCAGAGCCCGGGCCAGCGCAGCGCGCTTGATCATCCCGCCGGACAGCGACGCCGGGTATTTGTCCGCCGCCGACAGCGGCAGCCCGGCCAGCGCCAGCTTCACCGCCGCCAGGTGCTCGGCGTCGTTGCGGCTCAGACCGGCGTGTTCGATCAGCGGCAGGGCGACGTTCTCGGTCACCGTCAGCGAGGAAAACAGCGCGCCTTTCTGGAACAGCACGCCGAAACGCCGCTCGACCAGTGAGCGCTCATGCTCGGACAGGCTCGGCAGGTTCTGCCCGAACACCTTTACGTTGCCTTCGCTGGGCCGGCGCAGGCCGACAATGCTGCGCAGCAGCACCGATTTGCCGCTGCCGGAACCGCCGACCACGGCGAGGATTTCGCCCTTGTACAAATCCAGATCGAGATTCTCGTGCACACTCTGGCTGCCAAAGCGATTGCACAGGCCACGGACTTCGATCACCGCCTCCGAGGGCGCGCGGGGTAAACGACTCACCAGCCCATCTCCATGAAGAACAGCGCAGCCACCGCGTCGAGCACGATCACCACGAAAATCGACTGCACCACGGCGGACGTGGTGTGCGCGCCGACCGATTCGGCGCTGCCACTGACCTTGAAGCCTTCCAGGCAACCAATGGTCGCAATCAGGAAGGCAAACACCGGCGCTTTGACCAGACCAACCAGAAAGTGCTGAATGCCGATGTCGCTCTGCAACAGCGAGAGGAACATCGCCGGCGAAATCCCCAGCGACACCGCGCACACCACGCCGCCACCAATGATCCCGCAGAGCATCGCCAGAAACGTCAGCATCGGCAGCGCCACCAGCATCGCCAATACCCGCGGCACTACCAGCAGCTCCATCGGATCGAGGCCGAGGGTGCGGATTGCGTCGATCTCTTCGTTAGCCTTCATCGAACCGATCTGCGCGGTAAACGCGCTGGCGGTGCGTCCGGCCATCAGGATTGCCGTGAGCAGCACACCGAACTCGCGCAAAAAGGAGAAACCCACCAAATCGACGGTAAAGATCGTCGCACCGAAACTGGCCAGCACCGTGGCACCGAGAAACGCCACCACCGCGCCCACCAGAAAGGTCAGCAGCGCCACAATCGGCGCGGCGTCGAGGCCGGTCTGTTCGATGTGGGCGACGACGGGGGTGATGCGCCAGCGCTTGGGCCGCAGCAGATTGCGGGCAATGGTTTCGAGGATCAGGCCAATGAAACCCAGCACTTGCAGGGTATCCTGCCAGACCGTTTCCACCGCGCGCCCGATGCGGGTCAACAGTTGCACGCTGACGCTGACTTCCGGCTCCTTGATCGGCACACAGAAGTCGGTCAGCGAGCGATACACCGTTTGCAGCAGCGCGCGGTCAGCCTGGGAAATCGTACAGTCGGGGTGTTCGGCGGAGCGGCCCAGACGCTCGGAACCGAGCAGCTCCACCAGCAACGAAGCGCCCGCAGTGTCGAGGGCACCGAGGCTGTTGAGGTCGACCACGGTGTTGGCGTCGTACTGGCCGGTCAGTCGTTCGGTCAGGTGCTTGAGCTCGGCGTAATGGGCAAGCGTCCAGTCCCCGGAAACCCGCAGGCGGGCAGGGCTGATTGACGTGTCCAGCTGGGCATTACCGCTCATTGAGCTGCTGATCATAAGCTCCGTGCTTGTTCGGCTATTAAGCGAACTAACGTAATAGCACGAACCGGATTACTTTTCTTTGATCGCTGTGCTGTCTGTCACTTTGAAACGCAGCACGCCGATCACCTGACCGTCTTCAGTCAGCACCCGCACCTGCCACTTGCCCGCCGGGTTGCCGGGAAAGTTCTGCTTGTGCGTCCAGGCCCGGTAGCCTTCCTTGCGCCCGCCGTGGATGTCGAGGGCGATGCGATCGACCTCTTTGCCGTCGAACTGCCACACATGGTAGATGCGTTCATCCAGCCCGCGCGGCGCGTTGATTGCGGTGTAGGCGTAGAGACCGCCGTTGCGGATCTGCTCGGCGCTGACCTCGTCGAGGCTGGCGCCAGGCGTGCGGTCCTGCAACTGCGTGCTGATCGCCACGTCGGTCATCCACAACGTCGCCGGCGGCACCCACGAGCGCAGGGTCCAGCCGACCGCGCCGATACCGACGGTGATGCACAGAATGGCCAACGCGTTGCGCACGGTGCGGATCGGGAAGATCGACGCCAGACTCGGGAACGACAGCACCACCGCCGTACCCAGTGCCCATTTGAAACTCTGCGCGGTGGTCAGGTGCATGATCACCGGCAGCGCGGTGAGCAGGGCGGCGAACAGGGTCAGGGTATGCAACGCGAGAAACGCCCAGCGCCGTGGCGCCAGCCATTTGTAATAGAGCGGATCGACAATCGAGATCAGCGCGGCGATGCACAGCAGGCCGGTGAAGATCAGTTGGCCGCTGTTCCACGTAGTTGTGATGAAGAAGAACGGCAGGACGAAAAACAGACTTTCCTGGTGGATCATCTGCGTCGCGTAACGCAGCAGCGGCTGGGGGATTTCCCGCTTGAAGATGCGCGTGAACAGCCCGGTCAGGGTGTTTTCCAGCATCAGCCAGATCCAGCTGAGCAGCATGATGATGGTGATCCAGCTCGCCAGCCCTTGCTGGCGATCAACCAGAATGAAACTGCCGACCCCGGAGATGAAACCGCCGAGCGCAATGACCCCGGGATAGCGCTTCATCAATTCGAGGATGCGCTGGATCAGCTGGGGTATTTTCGGCATGTGGGCGGTTCACGACTGAATGGGAAAAAACCTCGACAGAGTACCGCCCGCCGGGCGATGTGGCGAGGCTCCCGGTCAGTAAAATCACGCAGCCCCCTGTGGGAGCGAGCCTGCTCGCGAATGCGGTGGGTCATACAACATTGCATCCACTGACACGACGCCTTCGCGAGCAGGCTCGCTCCCACAGGGTCAGTGTTCGGCGGGTTTTCGGCGGTGATGCAGACGCCAGCCGATCAGGATCAACAGCAGAACCCCGAGACCACCGGCAATCAGCCACAAAACTTCATCATCACTGAGCAACGGCTTTTCGATCCGCAGATACCCCGGCTGCAACAGCAACTCGCGCATGGCCTTGTTCGCCGTTTCCAGGGTCACGCCTTGCAACTCGCGGGCGGGGTTGGCAAAGCGCCCGTCCTCGTAGTCGCCGAGCGCGCTCCAGTAGTAGTCCGCCATGGCGCTGTTGCCCTGTACCGCCCAGGCCTGGTGGGCGATGGCGGCCTGTTTGATCCGGGCGAAGGTGTCGGGGTCGAGGCCGTTTTTCAGCAAATCGGCCTTGAGGTCTTCCAGCACCTGTCTGGCCTCGACGAGATCATCGCGATCGACATCGGCATTGAGGCTCATGAAACCGACCCCGCCGAACACTTCGCGCTCGGCCCACGGCCCATAGGACAAGCCATGGTTCAGGCGAATCTGCCGGTACAGTGCCCAGTCGAGGTAGTCCTTGAGGATGTCGAAGGTCTCGTCGTACTGATCGTCAAGCATCGGCTCCGGCACCAGCCAGTGCAACTTGGCGCTGTCGCCGATGAAGCCACGGGTGAGGGTGCGCTCATGGGCGGCGCTGGTGCGGATATCCGGCAGTTCGCGGTGTTCGGCCGGGTCCACCGCTTCGAGCGCGCCCCAGGTGCGTTCCAGATAGGCCGGCAGCAGTTTGTCGAGTTCACCGACGACGATCAGCGTCATGTTGTTCGGCGCGTACCAGGTCTTGCGCACCTTCTCCAGTTGCTCCTGGGTCAGGTGCCCGACCTCGGCGCGTTGCGGGCATTTCAGGCCCAGCTCCACCGCCAGTTGATTGCTGGCGGTGTGGCCCAGGTCCTGGCGGTCGAGAAAGCGTTGCAGGCGCGTGTAATGGCCGCCGTCCTCGCGCTCGACTACGCGCTTGGCGGCGTTGATCGCATTGTCGTCAATGCGGGTCTGGGTCAGCAGACCGAGCAGCAAGTCGAGCACTTTGCGCTGATTCTTCGCCGGGGCTTCGATGACGAACGTGGTGTCGGCGTTGCTGGTGAACGCGTTCCACTCACCGCCCAACGCCTGCATGCGCTCTTCAAGGCCACCTTCGCCAGTGGCATCGACACCGCTGAACAACAGGTGCTCGAGCAAGTGCGGCAGCTCTTTTTCATCGCAATCGAAATCGTCGAGGCCGACGCCGACCACCAGACGAATCGCCACATGCCCGCGTTCAGTGCCGGGTTTGAGCAACAGCTGTAATCCGTTGGGCAGCGCATAGCCTTCGACCTGGAAGCGATCAACGGCGAAGGCGGGCAGGGAACCGAGCAACAGACAGGCGAACAACAGGCAACGCATAACAGGCTTCCGTACGGCTGATTTGGAGATCCGTGTCGTCAGTCAGGGCTCCATCGCTGGCAAGCCAGCTCCCACAAGGATTTGCGGCGCTCACAAAACCCTGTGGGAGCTGGCTTGCCAGCGAAGGCGTCCGTGAAGCTGAACTCTGAGTTACTGACTGACCCCAGCCCCAGACGTTCAAGGCGAATGCGTAATGTCTACCATATCGTCTGCTTCCAGCGCCCCGGTATCCGCCGTTTCCAGCACCACATAAGCACTGCTGCAGAACAGCGAATTCAAGCGCTTCATATCCGCAATCAGCTCCAGGTGCAGCGAACTGGTTTCCAGACTCTGCACGATCTTACGTTGCAAACGGCTGACATGGGCGTGGGCCAGACGCCGTTCCTGTGCGCGAAAGCGACGTTTCTCGCGCAACAGCTGACGGGCGCTTTCCTTGTCACCGCTGAGGAACACCGACAGGCCCAGGCGCAAGTTGGCGATCAGTTGCTGATGCAACCCGGCCAGATCCTCCAGGCCTTCTTCGGAAAACGACCGACGCTGGGAAGTCTTCTGCTGCTGCACCTTGCGCAGCATGCGTTCAATCAAGTCGCTGGCCAGTTTCAGGTTGATCGCCAGTTCGATGGTCTCCGCCCAGCGCCGACTGTCCTGCTCGCCGAGATCTTCGCGGGGCATTTGCGCCAGGTACAGCTTGATCGCGCTGTACAGCGCTTCGACGTCATCGGTCAGACGACGCATCTCCTGGGTCACGGCGGTCTGCTTGCCACGCAACACATCGAGCATCGCGTCGAGCATGTTGTCGATCAGATCGCCCATGCGCAGAGTCTCGCGGGCCGCGTTGGCCAGCGCCAGGCTAGGTGTCGACAGTGCCGTCAAATCAAGGTGACGCGGCTTGGCGGTGCCGTTGACTTCCGGGCGCTCCGGCAGCAACCAGGCGCACAGCCGCGCCATCGGGGCGACGCTGGGCAGCAGGATCAGGCAGCGCGCGGTGTTATAGAGCAGGTGAAATCCGATGACCATTTCCTGCGGGCTGAAGTCGAGCCCGTCCATCCAGTGCACCAGCGGATCGAGCACCGGGATGATCAGCAGCAGACCGATCAGCTTGTAAAGCAGGCTGCCCAGCGCCACTTGTCGGCCTGCTGCGTTCTGCATGCTGGTGCTCATGAACGCCAGCACGCCACTGCCGATGTTGGCGCCGATCACCAGGCCGATCGCCACAGGCAGGCTGATCACGCTGGCGCCGGCCAGCGTCGCGGTCAGCAGCACAGCGGCGAGGCTGGAATAGGAAATCATCGCGAACAACGCACCAACCAGGGCGTCGAGGAGGATGTCGCCGGTCAGCGAAGCGAAGATCACCTTCACACCTTGGGCGTGGGTGATCGGCGCGGCAGCTTCGACGATCAGTTGCAGGGCGAGAATAATCAGCCCCAGACCGATGCTGACCCGGCCCATCTGCCCGAGGCGCGTCTGTTTGCGCGACAGAAAGAAAATCACCCCGAGGAAAATCAGCAACGGCGACAGCCACGACAAGTCAAAGGTCAGCACCCGCGCCATCAGCGCGGTACCAACGTCGGCACCAAGCATGGTCGCCAGCGCCGGGGTCAGCGCCATCAGGCCCTGACCGACAAATGAAGTGACGAGCATGGCCGTGGCGTTGCTGCTCTGCACCATCGCGGTGACGACGATGCCGGCGACGAACGCGAGCCAGCGTCTGGACATGTTCTGGCCGATCACATGCCGCAGATTGGTGCCGTACACCCGCAGGATGCCGGTTCGGACGATGTGCGTGCCCCAGATCAGCAGGGCCACGGCAGACAGCAAATTGAGCAGGGTGAGCATGCAGACCCCCTGTAGTAGCAGCGCCCCAGAGGGGCAAGTGGACGGCACCGCGCGGTTTCTACGTCTTGTACTTAAGCTGTAGTCGGCTAACGGACTGGGCGCCAGCATTGCACAGCTAAAGTGCGGATTGAAACAAAAGTGTCATGAAAACAGCTTTATTCATACCCCGCGCAATCACCCCAAATCCCTGTGGGAGCTGGCTCGCCAGCGATGACGGCAGCACTGGCGACATTGATGTTGCCTGACACGCCACTATCGCTGGCAAGCCAGCTCCCACAGGGTTTGGGTACGAGTTCAAAATCCGCTGGAACAAAAAAACCTGTGGGCGTCTGGCAAGCCAGCTCCCACAGGTTTTGTATTGCTATCGGACTACCGGATTACTGCCCCGGCACATCCTTGCGCAGCTTCACCGGGTCCTGCTGTTTTTTCTTCCTGGCGATCGCGGTGCGCATCTTGATGTTGATCGCTTCCACCGCCAGCGAGAACGCCATGGCGAAGTACACGTAGCCTTTTGGCACATGCACATCGAACGCTTCGGCGATCAGTACGGTACCGACCACCAGCAGGAACGACAGCGCCAGCATCTTCAGCGACGGGTGCTTGTCGATAAATTCGCTGATCTTGCCCGAGGCCGCCATCATCACCAGCACGGCGACGACGATTGCCGCGACCATCACCGGCACATGGGAGACCATGCCGACGGCGGTGATCACCGAATCCAGCGAGAACACGATGTCGATGATCGCGATCTGGATGATGGTATAGAGGAAATTACCGCCCTTGCCCGAAGGCTCGTCGCCGCTTTCGTCTTCGCCTTCGAGCGCGTGGTACATCTCTTGCGAGCTCTTCCACAGCAGGAACAGGCCACCGAAGAACAGGATCAGGTCGCGCCCGGAAATGCCCTGGCCGAACACCACGAACAGGTCGGCGGTGAGGCGCATGACCCAGGTGATCGACAGCAGCAACAGGATCCGCGTGATCATCGCCAGACCCAGGCCGAAGATCCGTGTGCGCTGCTGCATGTGCTTGGGCATGCGGCTGACCAGGATCGAAATCATGATGATGTTATCGATACCCAGGACGATTTCCAGGGCGGTCAGAGTAAAGAAGGCAACCCAGATTTCGGGGTTGGTCAGCCAATCCATGTGTATTCCTTTGAGCGAGTGTTAAACCATGACGCCAGCAAGCAGCTGGCGTCATGGTGAGTGAATGCCGTTACATCGTGCTGAACAGCGGGAATGTCCCCAGCAGCAAGGCGGCCACCAGTATGCACAGGCAGACCAGCACTGCCCACTTCAGGGTGAAACGCTGGTGGTCACCGAACTCGATACCGGCCAGCGCCACCAGCAGGTACGTCGACGGTACCAGCGGGCTGAGCAAGTGGACGGGCTGACCGACGATCGAGGCACGTGCCATTTCCACTGCGGTGATGCCGTAATGGCTGGCCGCTTCGGAGAGCACCGGCAACACGCCGTAGTAGAACGCGTCGTTCGACATGAAGAACGTGAACGGCATGCTCACCAGCGCCGTGATTACCGCGAGATAGGGCCCGAGGAAGTCCGGGATCACCGCCAGCAGACTTTTCGACATGGCGTCGACCATGCCGGTTCCGGACAGGATACCGGTGAAGATACCCGCAGCGAAAATCAGACTGACCACCGACAGCACGCTGCCGGCGTGGGCCGCCACGCGGTCCTTCTGCATTTGCAGGCACGGGTAGTTGACGATCATCGCGATGCTGAACGCCACCATGAACAGCACCGGCAGCGGCAGCAGGCCGGCGATCAGGGTGCACATCAGCGCCAGGGTCAGCAGGCCGTTGAACCAGATCAGCTTCGGACGGCGGGCATCGGGGAACTGCGAGACGCTGATTTCGCTGTGATCGATCTCGTCGCCGATCAGGTGCAACTCGCCCAGACGCGCACGTTCACGTTTGCCGTAGAAGTAGGCAATGATCAGGATCGCCACCACACCGGCGGCCATCGCCGGGATCATCGGCACGAAGATGTCCGACGGGTCCACATGCAGCGCACTGGCGGCGCGGGCGGTCGGGCCACCCCACGGGGTCATGTTCATCACGCCACCGGCGAGGATGATCAGACCGGCCATGATCCGCGGGCTCATGCCGATGCGGCTGTACAGCGGCAGCATGGCGGCCACGCAGATCATGTAAGTGGTCGCGCCGTCACCATCGAGGGAGACGACGAGCGCCAGCACGGCGGTACCGACCGAAACTTTCAGCGGGTCGCCCTTGACCAGTTTGAGGATCTTGCGCACGGCCGGGTCAAACAGGCCGGAGTCGATCATCAGGGCGAAGTACAGAATGGCGAACATCAGCATCACGCCGGTCGGCGCAAGCTTGGTAATACCTTCGAGCATCATCGGGCCGATCTTCGGCGCGAAACCACCGAACAGGGCGAACAGGATCGGGATGATGATCAGGGCGATCAGCGCAGACAGGCGCTTGGTCATGATCAGGAACATGAACGTGATGACCATGGCGAAGCCAAGGAAAGTCAGCATGGGATTACTCCAGGCGTAGCGCGGCTAATTGAGTGAGCGGATCGCAGGGGATCAGCGCAGAACGGGAAGCACGAGACGTACGGGCGGAGTTTCAGCGAGGAGGCGGGCTACAGAGGACATCAGAATCACCATTGTTGTTGTTAATTGGGCCTGTCGTGCGAGCGATCACACGCATCGGCCAACCGGTCTGTTGCCGGTAGTGGCGGCGATCCTAATCGGGCAACCTTTCAGCTACCTTTCGTTGACCGGAAAACAGACAGGTCCAGCGGCCGCATCGCGCCCATCCAGATCGCGTGCTCGGTGTGATCGAGCAAATCGTCGCCGGTGTCGGGGTGAAGGAACACCACCAGGCCCTTGCGATTGAGTGCCAGCCACGGCAATACCTCGCCGATCATCTGCGGGCCGAAGGCCAACTGGCAGCTCCAGTCAGGGTGCGGGCCGACCGGGCGTTCATGAACGCGGCCCATCTTCAATGGAAACGACTGCGCGGCTTGCTCACACAACGCGCGTGCCTGATCGATGGTGTCGGCATCGAAATAGATGTGGGCGTGGTAGCCCTTGATCGCTGGCATCTGAAACCCTCGCAAATCGGTTCGAACCCTGGGCGGTGCCCATATGTCACACGCCATACAAGGGATTATAAAAAGGATCAGCCATGAAAAATGCCGAAACCCCGACGGTGAAAGTGGTGCTCTATGGTGCCATGGCCAGCCTGGGCGGTGCGTTGATGGCTGAGTTGCTGCGACGCCAGCACGAAGTCATCACGATTCTCGACGATTTGAACGTACTCGCGCCACGTCCCGGCCTGCGCACCAAAAGCGGCGATTTGTTCGATGCCGAGCGGGTCAAGCAAAGCGTAGCGGGCAGCTCGGCAGTGATCTGTCTGCTGGACGCGCCGGGCTTGCCGTTCAGCAGCGACCATGTGGAAAGGTCCGTGGTGCTCGGGCCGGTGGAACAAGTGCTGGCGGTCGATGCGCTGGTCGACGGCCTGCAAGCGGCCAATGTTTCACGGCTGTTTCTGGTGGGGAATTTTGCCGTGCTCGACGAGCCGGAACTGGACGACGGCCTGCAACGCCACGCCGCCGAAGAAATCCGCGAAGCCCTGCAGAGCAGTCCGCTGCAGTGGACGCTGGTGAACGCACCTCATGGCGTGGCGGGGCTGACCATCGAGCATTTCAGCCAGGTCGGCGGCAATCTTGAGCCAGGGCTGGCGGAGCCGCTGGAGCGGCTGAACCGGGTCGCGGTGGGGATTGCCGATGAGCTGCGGCTGAACCTGCATGTCGGGCAGCATGTGAATTTTGTGGCGACGTCGGATACGTAAAAGATCGCAGCCTGCGGCAGCTCCTACAGAGAGTTGTTTTTGATGTTCAAACCGCAATCGACGGCAGCGCCACCCCGGCAAGGGATTCGGCGCTGCTGGCCTGCTCGGCCATCAACCAGTCGACAAACTGCTGAATCAACGCGCCCCGGCGTTTGCGTTGCGGCAGCACCACGTAATAACCCAGGCGCGACAACGTGGTCTCGGCGATCGGCCGACACAGCAAGCCTTGGCTCAGCAAGTTATCCACAAGGTGGCGCCAGCCGATGGCCACGCCTTGGCCGCCAATCGCCGCTTGAATCAACAGCGTGTAGTTGTCGAAGCGCAATTGCCCCGGTGCCGGCGGGGTGCTGATGCCCAGTTCGCGAAACAGCCCGCTCCAGTCAAACCAGTTGCTGCTGTTTTCCCCGCGCAGATGCAGCAGCGGAAACTCCAGCAACGCCTGGGCAGGCAAAGGCAGGGCGCGCTCCTTGAGCAGTTGCGGGCTGCACACCGGGAACACTTCTTCGCTGAACAGCCAATGGCTTTCGCCCTGTTTGAAGCGCCCGTCACCAAACAGGATCGCGACATCGATGTCGGTGCGCAGCATGTTGTGGCTGCGCTCGCTGGTGACCAGGCTGACATCGACGTTCGGATTGGCTTCATGGAAGCGGTGCAGGCGCGGCATCAGCCAATAGGCGGCGAAGGCGAAATCGGTGGCGACCTGCAATACCTCGTGTTGTTGCTGCGTGCTGATCGCACTCAATCCTGCGTCAATATGCTGCAAACCGAGCTGAACCTGCTCGAACAGGATCGCGCCGCCTTCGGTCAGTTCAATACCGCGATAGATCCGGTCAAACAGTCGTGCTCCCAGCTGTTCTTCCAGACGCTTGATCTGCTGGCTGATCGCTGGCTGCGTGGTGCCCAGCTCAACCGCCGCCGCAGTAAAACTGCGGTGACGGGCCGCCGCTTCGAAAGCGCGCAACAGGTCGAGAGACAAATTGCCGAGGGCTTCATACATAAGCTGTGCTTATCCTAGTCATTGTCCGGCGCGGGCTTTACCCGACAGAGCATGGACTCCATGCTCGATCGCAGCAATGTCGCATAACTATTCACTATGGAATGCCGCGATCACATGAAGCGCAAGAACATTCTTTTCATCATGGCCGATCAAATGGCCGCGCCAATGTTGCCGATCTACGGCCCGTCGCCGATCAAACTGCCGAATCTTTCGCGCCTCGCCGCCCAGGGCGTGGTATTCGATGCCGCTTACTGCAACAGCCCGCTGTGCGCGCCGTCGCGTTTCACCCTGGTCAGCGGCCAGCTGCCGAGCAAGATCGGCGCCTACGACAACGCCGCCGATTTCCCCGCTGACATTCCGACTTACGCCCACTACCTGCGCCGTCTCGGCTATCGCACCGCGCTGTCGGGCAAGATGCATTTCTGCGGCCCGGACCAATTGCACGGCTACGAAGAGCGTCTGACCAGCGACATCTACCCGGCCGACTACGGCTGGGCGGTGAACTGGGACGAACCGGACGTGCGCCCGAGCTGGTATCACAACATGTCGTCGGTATTGCAGGCCGGGCCGTGCGTGCGCACCAATCAGCTCGACTTCGACGAAGAGGTGGTGTTCAAGGCCCAGCAATACCTGTTCGATCACATCCGCGAGGACGGCGACCAACCGTTCTGCCTGACCGTGTCGATGACGCACCCACATGACCCGTACACCATTCCCAAGGCGTTCTGGGATTTGTACGACGACGCGGATATCCCGCTTCCGACGACGCCGGATCCACATTCCCTCGATCCACATTCGCAACGCCTGCTCAAGGTCTACGACCTGTGGGACAAGCCATTGCCTGTGGATAAAATCCGCGACGCGCGACGCGCATATTTCGGTGCTTGCAGCTATATCGACGCCAACGTCGGCAAACTCCTGAAAACCCTCGAAGATTGTAGGCTGATGGAAGACACTGTCATCGTCTTCTCCGGCGACCATGGCGACATGCTGGGAGAAAAGGGCCTCTGGTACAAAATGCATTGGTTCGAAATGGCCGCTCGCGTGCCCCTGTTGATAAGTGCACCCGGTCAGTTCAAACCGGGCCGTGTCACATCTGCCGTCTCCACTGCCGACCTGTTACCGACCTTCGTCGAACTGGCCGGCGGCAGCCTGGAACCGAATCTGCCGCTGGACGGCCGCTCCCTGGTGCCGCATCTGCAAGGGCAGGGCGGGCATGACGAAGTGTTCGGCGAATACATGGCCGAAGGCACGGTCAGCCCGCTGATGATGATTCGTCGTGGCGCGTACAAATTTATCTACAGTGAAAACGACCCGTGCCTACTCTTCGATGTGCACAACGACCCGCGTGAACTCGAAGAGCTCAGCCAGTCGCCGCAACATCGCCAACTGTTCGACGATTTTCTCGCCGAAGCGCGGGCCAAATGGGACATGCCGGCCATTCACCGCGAGGTCCTCGCCAGCCAGCGCCGTCGTCGTTTTGTCGCCGACGCCCTGACCATCGGCAAGCTGAAGAGCTGGGATCACCAGCCGCTGGTGGACGCCAGTCAGCAGTACATGCGCAACCACATCGACCTCGACGATCTGGAACGCAAGGCTCGTTATCCACAACCCTGCCAAAACCAATAATGTAAGGGGAAGTCCATGCGCAAGTTATCCACAGCACTGACGATAGGCCTGCTGGCTCTGGGCAGCGCGTCGGCATTTGCCGAGCAAAGCTGCGAAACGGTGAAAATGGCCGACCCGGGTTGGAGTGACATCGCCGCGACCAACGCCATCACCGGGTTTCTGCTGGACGGCATGGGCTACAAGGCCAAGGTCGACACCCTCGCGGTACCGATCACATTCGGCGGTCTGAAGGACGGCCAGGTGGATGTCTTTCTCGGCAACTGGATGCCGGCGCAGCAGGGCTTCTACGACAAGTTCGTCGCCACCGGTGACGTCACGCAACTGGCGAAGAACCTCGACGGCACCGAGTTCACCCTCGCTGTTCCGGATTACGTGTGGGACGCCGGTGTGCATAACTTTGCCGACCTGAACCAATACGCGGACAAATTCGACAAGAAAATCTACGGCATCGGTTCCGGCGCGCCCGCGAACATTTCGCTGCAGGAAATCATCAAGAAAAACGACTTCAACCTTGGTCAGTGGAAGCTGATCGAATCCAGCGAACAAGCGATGCTCGCCGAAGTCTCGCGGGCCGTGAAGAAGCAGAAATTCGTCACCTTCCTCGGCTGGACCCCGCACCCGATGAACGTGCAGCTGAAGATGCATTACCTCAAGGGCGGCGAGAAGTATTTCGGCGACACCGGCAGCGTCTACACCCTGACGCGCAAGGGCTACGCCGAGGCTTGCCCGAACGTGGGCAAGTTGCTGACCAACCTGTCGTTCACTCAGGACATGGAGAACAGCATCATGGCCGAGGTGGTGAACAAGAAAGTCAGCAATGCCGATGCGGTGAAGGCATGGATCAAGGCCAATCCGGCGGTGCTGGACAAGTGGCTGGAGGGGGTGAAGACCGTGGACGGCAAGGATGCTTTGCCAGCGGTGAAGGCCAAACTCTGATCCAGTCCAACCCGCTTCTTGTAGTGAGGGGATTTATCCCCGATGGGCCGCAAAGCGGCCCTTAAATCTGAATTCACGGTATGTCAGATCTACCGCGACTAGTGGATTCAGGGCTGCTTCGCAGCCCATCGGGGATAAATCCCCTCACCACAATGACCGTACTGTCCTGTTAGGCTTTACCTGAAACCCCAACCGCGAGGACCCATGGCCCTGCCCAGTCGCCACTCACTTTTCCCCTTCCTGACCTGGCTGCCGCGGCAAACCCGCGCCAGCGTCGGCCGGGATCTGGTCGTTGGCCTCAGCGGTGCCATTCTCGCGCTACCGCAGTCAATTGCCTACGCGCTGATCGCCGGCCTGCCCCCGGAATACGGCCTCTACGCCGCGATCATCCCGGTGCTGATCGCCTGTCTGTGGGGTTCGTCGTGGCATCTGATTTGCGGCCCAACCGCAGCGATCTCGATTGTGCTTTACGCCAGCGTCAGTCCCTTGGCCGTGCCCGCGTCGCAGGACTACATCACGCTGATTCTGCTGCTGACCTTCCTTGCGGGAATTTTTCAGTGGCTGCTGGGGTTGCTGCGCTTCGGCGCTTTGGTGAATTTTGTCTCGCATTCAGTGGTGCTCGGTTTCACCCTCGGCGCGGCAGTCGTGATTGCCATCGGCCAGTTACCCAATCTGCTGGGGCTGGATCTGCCGGCCAAAGCCACTGCGCTGGCCAGTCTGATGGATTTGTTGAACCACCTCAGGGCTGTGGATAAAGCCTCTTTGCTGCTCGGCCTGGCCACCGTGGTGGTTGGCGTGGTGCTGAAACAACTGCTGCCACGCTGGCCGACGTTGTTGATTACGTTGGTGTTGGCCAGCCTGCTGGTGTGGCTGTGGCCATCAATGTTCAGCCATGTACATCGGGTCAGCGCCTTTGTCGGGCGCTTGCCGCCGTTCAGTGGCTTGCCACTGGATCTGGACCTGATCCTGCGCTTGCTGCCGAGCGCGGTGGCGGTGGGCATGCTCGGGCTGGTCACCAGTCTGTCGATTGCCCGTTCGATTGCCGCGCGTTCGCAGCAGTTGCTCGATGCCAATCAGGAAGTCCGCGCGCAGGGTTTGTCGAACATCGTCGGGGCGTTCTTTTCCGGATCGCTGTCAGCCGGCTCGTTCACCCGCTCGGGCCTGAGTTACGAAGCGGGTGCCTGCTCGCCGCTGGCCGGGGTGTTTTCGGCGATCTGGGTCGCGCTGTTCGCGATTTTCGGCGCCGGGCTGATTTCGCACATTCCCATTCCCGCCATGGCCGGGAGCATTCTGCTGATTGCCTGGGGTTTGGTGGATCATCGCGGGATCCGCTCATTGCTTCGAGTCAGCCGCGCCGAGTTCGTGGTCATGGCGCTGACCTGCCTCGCTACGCTGCTGCTGGAATTGCAGACAGCAATCTATGCCGGAGTGCTGGCGTCGCTGTTCTTCTACCTCAAGCGCACCTCGCAACCGCGAGTGCAGCATTGGCGCGAGGGTGAGGAGGACGTGCTGCGGGTCGGCGGCTCGATCTTCTTTGGCGCCAGCCATTACCTGCAAGTGCGCCTGCAGCGGCTGCACGGCACGCGGGTGGTGATCGAAGCGCAGCAGATCAACTTCATCGATTACTCGGGAGTGGAAATGCTGCATCAGGAGGCGCGGCGCCTGCTGCGTCAGGATCGCAGCCTGACCCTGCGCCGGGCGCGGCCGCAGGTGGTGGAGGAATTGCGCAAGCTGGAAGGGCCGGAGAAATGCCCGATCCGGTTTGAGGACTGACCTGCCGGCCATACCAGACCTCTGTGGCGAGGGAGCTTGCTCCCGCTGGCTGCGCAGCAGCCCAAAGCCGGTTGCGGGCGCTTCGCACCCGAGCGGGAGCAAGCTTGCTCGCCACAAAGACTCTGTTATTGCGCCAACTGGCGGCGTAGCTCGGCCAATACCGGCGCCGTATCCGGACGCACCCCGCGCCACAGGAAAAACGCCTCGGCAGCCTGTTCAGCCAGCATCCCCAGACCATCCATCGACACCGCCGCGCCATGCTCGCTGGCCCAACGGCAGAACGCGGTCGGTTCCTTGCCGTACATCATGTCGTAGCACAGGGTCTGGCCCGGCTCGATCAAGCTTGCTGCAATCGGCGGCACGTCGCCGGTGAGGCTGGCGGAGGTGGCATTGATGATCACGTCCACCGGCTCCTGCAACCAGTCGAAACCACTGGCCGACACTGGCCCCAGATCACAGAACAACTCCGCCAGCAGCTCGGCTTTGTCCACCGTCCGATTGGCGATGATCACCGATGCCGGTTTTTCCGCCAGCAATGGCTCCAGCGCGCCGCGCACCGCGCCGCCAGCGCCGAGCAACAAAATACGTTTACCGGTCAGGCTGAACCCGGCATTCACCGTCAGGTCACGCACCAGACCGGCGCCGTCGGTGTTGTCGCCCAGCAGCGAACCGTCGGCCAGTTTGCTCAACGTGTTCACCGCACCAGCGCGTTGTGCACGGGCGGTCAGGCTGTTCGCCAGACGATAGGCCTCTTCCTTGAACGGCACGGTGACGTTGGCGCCACGACCTTCCTGGAAGAACGCCGTGGCGCAGGCACTGAAGCCGTCCAGCGGCGCCAGCAGGGTGGTGTAGTCCAGGCGCTGCCCGGTCTGTTCGGCGAACAGTTTGTGAATCATCGGCGACTTGCTGTGGCCGATCGGGTTACCGAATACGACGTAACGATCCATCAACAGTCCTCAGGCCTGGGCCAACCAGTCGCGGTCTTGCAGGAAGTAGTCGGTCAGGCGCGCTTCCTCGCTGCCGGGCTCGGCTTTGAAGTCATAGGCCCAGCGCACTTGCGGCGGCAGCGACATGAGAATCGACTCGGTACGCCCGCCCGATTGCAGGCCGAACAGCGTGCCACGGTCGTAAACCAGGTTGAACTCGACGTAACGGCCACGGCGGAATTCCTGGAATTCACGCTGTTTGGCGCTGAACGCCTCGTGCTTGCGGCGCTGCACGATCGGCAGGTAAGCGTCGATGTAGGCGTCACCGATGGCGCGCATGAAGGCGAAACTGGTGTCGAAGTCCCACTCGTTAAGGTCATCGAAAAACAGGCCGCCGATGCCCCGCGGTTCGTGGCGATGCTTGATGTGGAAGTAGGTGTCGCACCACGCCTTGTAACGCGGATAGACGTCCGCCCCGAACGGCGCGCAGGCTTGCTCGGCGACGCGGTGCCAGTGGATGCAGTCTTCTTCGTTGCCGTAATACGGGGTCAGGTCGAAGCCGCCGCCGAACCACCAGACGGGTTCTTCACCTTCCTTCTCGGCGATGAAAAAGCGCACGTTAGCGTGGGACGTTGGCACATGTGGATTGTGCGGGTGAATCACCAGCGACACGCCGAGGGCTTCGAAACCGCGACCGGCCAGTTCCGGACGATGGGCGCTGGCCGACGGCGGCAGACCGCTGCCGAACACGTGGGAAAAGTTGACGCCACCCTTTTCGATTACCGCACCGTTCTCGATCACGCGGGTGCGGCCGCCACCACCGGCAGGCCGGCTCCAGGCGTCTTCAACGAAGCGCGTACCGCCGTCCTCGGTTTCCAGCGCGGCGCAGATGCGGTCTTGCAGGTCGAGCAGATAGGCCTTTACGGCGTCGGTGCGGGTCGTCATGGCTTCACCTTGAATCGGGCATAACTACGCGCACGCCCCGCAGGCAGGGGGCGGCGCAAATGGGCGCGTAGCATAACACCGCAGGCAAGCGTGCCGCAGTTGACGAAGATCAAGCAGGGGAGTTGGATAGGGGGCTTACAAACGACCCAAGGAGAGCAGGCAGATGGCAAAGCGTATCCAGTTCCGTGCCCATGGCGGTCCCGAAGTGCTCGAGTATGTTGACTACCAGCCCGCCGCGCCCGGCCCGAATCAGGTCCGGGTGGCCAACAAGGCGATCGGCCTGAACTTCATCGACACCTATTACCGCAGCGGTCTGTATGCCCCGCCAGCCTTGCCGTCCGGCCTGGGCGCGGAGGGTGCCGGCATCGTCGATGCGGTGGGCAGCGACGTCACCCGGTTCAAGGTCGGCGACCGCGTCGCCTACGGCAGCGGCCCGTTGGGTGCCTACAGCGATTTGCACACCCTGCCCGAAGCCAATCTGGTGAAGCTGCCCGACGAGATCAGCTTCGAGACCGCTGCCGGGGTCATGCTCAAGGGCCTCACCGTGCAGTATCTGCTGCGCCAGACCTATGAACTCAAGGGCGGCGAAACCATACTGTTCCACGCCGCTGCCGGGGGTGTCGGTTCGCTGGCCTGCCAATGGGCCAAAGCTCTGGGCGTGAAACTGATCGGTACGGTCAGCTCGAAGGAAAAAGCCGAACTGGCCAAGGCCAACGGCGCCTGGGCGACCATCGATTACAGCCACGAAAACGTGGCAGAGCGGGTGCTGGAGCTGACCAATGGCCAGAAAGTCCCGGTGGTGTACGACGGCGTCGGCAAGGACACCTGGCTGACCTCGCTCGACAGCGTCTCGCCGCGCGGACTGGTGGTGAGTTTCGGCAACGCCTCCGGTGCAGTGGACGGGGTCAATCTGGGGATTCTCGCGGCCAAGGGTTCGCTGTACGTGACCCGGCCAACCCTGGCGACCTACGCCAACAACGCCGAGAACCTGCAGCGCATGGCCGACGAACTGTTCGAGATGATCATCAGCGGTAAGCTCAAGGTTGACATCAGCCAGCGCTATCCACTGGCTGATGCGGCGAAGGCGCAGACCGAACTGTCGGCGCGACGCACCACCGGCTCGACCATCCTGCTGCCCTGATCCACCTTCGGTGGCTTGCCAGTCAGGGTTGTAACGCCCTGGCTGGCAACACCGTTCGAACGCGTTCAACACCTCGGCAGATGACACTCCAACGGTTTCTGCACCAAATGGCCAACCGTCGCGTGATCCGGCGGTTGAACCGCCGCAAGGATTTGCCGCCATTCGGCTGACACCACCCAGTAATCGCCGCGTGCGCGCTGTTCGATGTGCAGCGCGTTGGAGGCGATCGGCATCAGCCCGAAACGCTGGTAAAAGCGCAACTGTTGCGATCTGCACAACGCGGTCACGCCCTTATAGCCGCGTTTGATGGCCCATTCGGTAGCGGCTGCCAACAAACCATTGACCGCGATGGGTAGCTGATGGGGGGTGTAGGAGATCAAGCGGCTGAATTCGACATGGCGCGACAGCGCCGCCGTGGGAGAAACGTGTTGCTGCGCCAGCGATACCCATTCGAACGGTGCCGGAGTCGCCCTCAATACCGCCAGCAGTTGATCGTGGCGATACAGCAGAAAGTGAGTACTGCGCGACTTTATCGCCAGTCTGGTTTCGAGCATCCGCGCCCGTGAAGTCAGCATGTAATGCTGTAGCCGAAGCCGAAATTGTCGATCGATAAACCGGTCGAACTCCTGAGTATCCGCCCCCGCCTCAAGCGTCACGATGCGACACCCGTCATGGTGACTTTTCAACGTCACCTGAAGCGCCCGCAGGTAATCCGTGAGTTGCAAATTCGTAGTGTCCATTCTTTCTCCGCAGACCTTAACTTATCGAAGTGTTTCAAGTGCAGGGAAAGGATGGTTGCTTTTGGCAATTCCGCCACGCCAGAAAATCTGATAATCAGGTGGGAAATATCAATGAATACGGACACTTGGCGACTTTTCCGACATGGAAAACAGCGTCATTGCAGGATGAATCGCAGGCACGCGTAGTCTTCCTCGCCATTCAGGCGAGGAAGACTTACGGTAAAGGTTTTCGACGCAGGATCAGTCGGGACGAATGACCTTGCCGGTTGCCAGATCGCGGATCACGCTGGGGTTCTTGCGCCCCCCCAGTTGGCCGCCGAGGATCAGATCGATCTGCCCACGGAAATACTGCTCGACGCGCAACCGCGTGCGCGCCGCCGGCCGCCCCTGCGGGTTGGCCGAAGTCGAGATCAACGGCCCGACCATCGAGCACAGATCCCGCACCTGCGGATGATCGCTGACCCGCAAAGCCACAGTGTCATGCACGCCCGTCACCCATTCCGGCAACAGGTTCTGATGCGGCACCAGCCAGGTGTTCGGCCCCGGCCAGGTGCTGGCCATGCGGTCGATCCATTCTTGCGGGAAATCTTCGAACAGGAAGTCGAACTGACGGATATTGTCAGCGACCAGGATCAGGCCCTTGTCCACCGAACGGTTCTTGATCGCCAGCAGCCGATCCACTGCCTCTTCGTTCCACGGGTCGCAACCCAGCCCCCAGACGGCTTCGGTTGGATAGGCAATCACCGCCCCGGCGCGAATCTCTCGTGCGGCTTGTTGCACACGCCAACTGTTAACCATGAAAAAACTCTCCGCAAACAGGTTTTGCGCAGTTTACCGATCTTCCCTGTAAAACCTAGCGTGTCCTGGCCAGCCAGCGACCGTTTTCACACACCGCACGGCCGTCCATTTCCAGTTCGGTCAGCGCCGCCAGCACTTTGGGCAACGTCCAGCCACAGCTGTCGGCCAAAGCCTCACTGGTGTGCGGCGCTGCATGCAGCAAGGTAAGCAACGGGTGTCCGGCCTCCGGCATCTCTGTGGATAAAGGCAGCTGCTGCCAGCCGCGCAGGGCTTCGAGGATGTGTTCGATGGTTTCCACCAGCACCGCACCGTCGCGGATCAACTGGTGACAACCACGCGCGCCGGGGTGGTGAATCGAGCCAGGAATCGCATAGACCTCGCGACCCTGTTCCGCCGCCAGTCGCGCGGTGATCAGCGAACCGCTGGCGACACTGGCCTCGACCACCAGCACGCCAAGGGACAGACCGCTGATGATCCGGTTGCGTCGGGGAAAATTGCTCGCCGTCGGGCCGGCATCCAGGGGAAACTCTGAAAGCACCGCGCTGCCAGAGGCGATCATTGCATCGGCAAGGCGTCGATTGCGCTGTGGATAAAATTTTTCCAGTCCCGTGCCAAGCACGCCGACGGTTTGTCCGCCGACGTCCAGCGCCGCTTGATGAGCCGCCGCATCGATACCCAGCGCCAGACCACTGGTGATGACAAAACCGGCCCCGGCCAGGCTACGGGAAAACGCTGCGGCGGTGTCCATGCCCGGACGTGAAGCGCGGCGACTGCCAACCATCGCCAGTTGCGGTTTTTCCAGAATCAGCGGATCGCCGGCCACAAACAACAGCGGTGGCGGGTCGGGAATCTGCGCCAGCAGCGCCGGGTAATCTGCTTGATCCCACATCAGCACATGCTGCTGCGGCTGCTCTAGCCAGCGCAACGCATGGCTCGCGCCATCACGCACTTCGCAACTGCGCCGAGCGTCACTGCACGCCGCCGGCAAACCCAGCGCACGCCAGGCACTGCCCGGCGCACTGATGGCTTTTGACGCCGAACCGAAGGCTTCAAGCAGCTTGGCAAAACGTTTCGGGCCGATTTCCGGCAAGCGGTGCAGGCGCAGACGCGCTTCCAGTTCCGCAGGGGAAATGGAGGTACTGGCAGACAGCATCATGGATCATCCTTGATCGTTATAAGTCCCGAACCATTCGGAACAAGCTGTGGATAACTCTGTTGGTAACTTGTTAAGCCTGCTAAGGATTTCGCACCTTGTCGAGCACCGCCAACGAGCGTGATGCGTTGAGTACGAGGCCGTAACTGAGCTTGTCGTAGGTGCGGAACACCATCAGCAGACCGGCCCGTTCGTCAGGAATTTTCAGCGGCTGGCCGGTGATCCGGTCACGCACGGTTTCCCCGGTTTTCATCACCACCAGCACATTGCCTTCGGCGAGGCCGTCGCGCCTGCCCTTGTTCAGGGTGACCACGTCCATTACGCCGATCTGCGTAACGCCGCGCGGCACGTCGATGATCAGTCCATTGATGTGGGTGCTCGGGGCGCTGGGCATGAAGGTCGAATTGACCGAGCGCTCTTCGCCGCTGAACAGGCGGTCGCCCAGACGCACTTCCTGAGTGGTGCGTTGCAGGGCGAGGGTGGCGACGTCGCCTTCGGTGGCGACGATTTCACCGCCACCGATATCGTCGGCGTTGATCCCCAGGAACTCCTTGGTCTGCGGGTCGGTATAGACCTTGCCCTGGCGGAAGATGCCGTACACCGGCTGGTTCGGGTCGAAATGCCCGCGAGCGAAGATTCGGTCACCGGTGCCGCTCAATACGCGCTCGGCATCGCCGGCGACGATGTACGGCGCCTTGTCGAAGTCCTCGACCTTGTCGACGATGCGGTTGCTCAGCAGAAAGCTGTTGATCGATTTCAGCGGAATGCTCGGAATGGCCTCGGCCACCGGGCTGGTGCGGATGCGTGGCGACAGCTTGATGGTGCCCCGTGACTCGCCGCGCTTGAGGGTCAGTTGCGGCTGGCCGTTGACGTAACTGAGCGTCAGCGTGTCGCCGGGGTAGATCAGGTTGGGGTTTTCAATTTGCGGATTGGCCCGCCACAGCTGTGGCCATTGCCAGGGCTCGCGCAGGTATTTGCCGGAAATGTCCCAGAGGGTGTCTCCCGAAACCACCGTGTATTGCTGTGGAAAACCATCCCTGAGTTGCACTTGCCCTTGCGCAGCCGCGGCCGTAGCCAGAAGCAGCAGGGCGAGTAGTGTTTTCCTCATGCAGCGAATCCCTTTATCATGTGCGTTCGCGTGAACCGTCAGAGCCCCCGTGGCTCGCTACTGCAAATTGCATTAGCTACGCTTCACAACGGTAGCCTGCATCTTCGGACCTGCCAGGCCATCGACCCGACTTTACTCAATACGTGCAGCAATCAGCCTATGGCCATTTTAAACATCCTCGAATTCCCGGACCCGCGTCTGCGTACTATCGCCAAGCCTGTGGCTGTAGTGGACGACGAAGTGCGTCAGTTGGTCGATGACATGTTTGAAACAATGTATGAAGCGCCGGGCATCGGCCTCGCCGCGACCCAGGTCAACGTGCACAAACGTATCGTCGTGATGGACCTTTCCGAAGACCGCACCGAACCCCGGGTGTTCATCAACCCCGAGTTCGAATCGCTGACCGACGAGATGGATCAATACCAGGAAGGCTGCCTGTCGGTGCCGGGTTTCTACGAAAACGTCGACCGCCCGCAGAAGGTCAAAATCAAGGCACTGGACCGCGATGGCCAGCCTTACGAACTGATCGCCGAAGGCTTGCTCGCGGTGTGCATCCAGCACGAGTGCGACCACCTCAATGGCAAGTTGTTCGTCGATTACCTGTCCACGCTCAAACGCGACCGGATCAAGAAGAAACTGGAAAAGCTGCACCGCCAGAACGCTTGATGCCCCTCTTCAAAGGCTTGCTGCGGCAAGCCTTTTTCTTTTTATGAGACTCCTTTCATGACTGAGCCACTGCGCATCGTTTTTGCCGGCACCCCGGAATTCGCCGCCGAACATCTCAAGGCCCTGCTGAACAGCCCTTACGAGATCGTTGCGGTCTACACCCAACCGGATCGTCCGGCCGGTCGTGGGCAAAAACTGATGCCGAGCCCGGTTAAGCAGTTGGCGCAGGAAAATAATATCCAGGTGTTGCAGCCGCCGACCCTGCGCAACGCTGAGGCTCAGGCAGAACTCGCCGCACTGAAGCCGGACTTGATGGTGGTGGTCGCCTACGGCCTGATTCTGCCGCAAGCGGTGCTGGATATTCCGCGCCTGGGCTGCATCAACAGCCACGCTTCGCTGCTGCCACGCTGGCGCGGTGCGGCGCCGATCCAGCGCGCCGTGGAACACGGTGATGCCGAAAGCGGCGTAACCGTGATGCGTATGGAAGCGGGCCTCGACACCGGACCGATGCTGCTCAAGGTCGTGACCCCGATCAGCGCCAACGACACCGGCGGCACGCTGCACGACCGCCTCGCCGAAATGGGCCCGCCCGCCGTGGTCCAGGCGATTGCCGGTCTGGCTGCCGGAACCCTCGAAGGCGAAGTGCAGAACGACAAGCTCGCCACTTATGCCCACAAACTGAACAAAGACGAAGCGCGTCTCGACTGGAGTCGTCCGGCGCTTGAGCTGGAGCGTCTGGTGCGTGCTTTCAACCCATGGCCGATTACCCACAGCACCCTCAACGGCGAAGCGCTGAAGGTATTGGCCGCGACGCTGGCTGAGGGCAAAGGCGCACCGGGTGAAATCCTCAGCGCCAGCAAGGACGGCCTGATCGTCGCCTGCGGTGAGCAGGCGTTGTGCCTGACCCGCCTGCAACTGCCCGGCGGCAAGGCGCTGAACTTCGCCGATCTGTTCAACAGCCGCCGCGAGAAATTTGCCGTCGGCACTGTGTTGGGTGCTGCGGTGGCCGCGCAATGAACCCGCGTCTGGCCGCCGCCAAGGCACTCGCCGCCGTGCTCAGTGGCAAGGCGTCGTTGAACAGCTCCCTGCCAACGCAACTGGACAAGGTCGAAGACCGTGATCGCGGTTTCACCCAGGATCTGGCGTTCGGCACTGCGCGCTGGCAGCCACGGCTGTCGGCACTGGCGGAAAAGCTTTTGCAGAAGCCGTTCAAGGCTGCCGACGCCGATGTCGAGGCGCTGCTACTGGTCGGTCTCTATCAATTGCTCTACACCCGCGTGCCGCCGCACGCGGCGATCGGCGAAACCGTCGGTTGCGCCGACAAGCTGAAAAAGCCGTGGGCCAAGGGGTTGCTCAACGCCGTGCTGCGCAACGCCCAGCGCGAAAGCGAGACGATTTTCGCGGAACTTGAGCGCGACCCGGTGGTGCGCACCGCCCACCCGCGCTGGCTGCAAAAATCCCTGAAAGCCTTCTGGCCAGAACAGTGGGAAGCGATCTGCGCCGCGAACAACGCGCATCCGCCGATGATCCTACGGGTCAACCGCCGGCATCACAGCCGCGACGCCTACCTCGGCATGCTCAGCGACGCTGGCATCGCTGCCACGCCGTGTGTTTACAGCCGCGACGGCATCGTCCTCGAAGCCGCCACCGACGTGCGCAGCCTGCCGGGTTTTGCCGCAGGCTGGATCAGCGTGCAGGACGAAGCCGCGCAACTGGCCGCCGATCTGCTCGATCTGGCGCCGGGCCAACGGGTGCTCGACGCCTGCTGCGCCCCCGGTGGCAAAACCTGCCACATCCTCGAAGCCGAACCGGCGCTGGCCGGTGTGGTGGCCGTGGATCTGGAAGCCAAACGTCTGGTGCGCGTAAAGGAGAACCTTGATCGGCTGGGCCTGAGCGCCGAACTGATCGCCGCTGACGGACGCGATACCGCAGCATGGTGGGACGGCAAGCCGTTCCAGCGCATCCTGCTCGACGCGCCGTGCTCGGCCACCGGCGTGATCCGCCGCCATCCGGACATCAAGCTGACCCGTCAGGCCGACGACATCGCCGCCCTCGCGCAACTGCAAGGCGAGCTGCTCGACACCCTGTGGAAAACCCTCGAAGTCGGCGGCATTTTGCTCTACGCCACTTGCTCGACCTTGCCAACCGAGAACACCGACGTCATCGCCGCGTTTCTCGAGCGCACGCCGGGTGCCCGCGAACTGGATCTGGCGACCACCGCCGGGATCAAGCAGCCCCACGGTCGCCAATTGCTGGCCCAGCAGGGCGGGCATGACGGGTTCTACTACGCCAAGCTGATCAAGATCGCTGCCGCGCGCGGCTAAACGGATTCAACGGAGTGACTGGATGAAAATCATCATCCTCGGTGCGGGGCAGGTCGGCGGTTCGCTGGCCGAACACCTGGCGAGCGAAGCCAACGACATCACCGTGGTCGACACCGACGGCGAACGCCTGCGCGACCTCGGCGACCGTCTCGACATCCGCACCATTCAGGGCCGCGGCTCGCTGCCGTCGGTGCTGCGTCAGGCTGGCGCCGACGATGCCGACATGCTCGTGGCGGTGACCAACAGTGACGAGACCAACATGGTCGCCTGCCAGGTCGCGCACACGCTGTTCCACACCCCGACCAAGATCGCCCGGGTGCGCGAAGCGTCCTACCTCAATCGCGAAGAACAGCTGTTCCAGAATGAAGCGATTCCGGTCGACGTGCTGATCAGCCCCGAGCAAGTGGTGACCAACTACATCAAGCGCCTGATCCAGCATCCGGGCGCGCTGCAAGTGATCGATTTCGCCGAAGGCCAGGCGCAACTGGTGGCGGTGCGCGCCTATTACGGCGGACCGCTGGTGGGTCAACAACTGCGCCAGTTGCGCGAGCACATGCCGAATGTGGAGACGCGGGTCGCGGCGATTTTCCGCCGTGACCGGCCGATCCTGCCGCAGGGCGATACGGTGATCGAGGCCGATGACGAAGTTTTCTTCATCGCCGCCCGTGAGAATATTCGCGCGGTGATGAGCGAAATGCGCCGTCTCGACGAAACCTACAAGCGCATCGTGATTGCCGGTGGCGGGCAGATCGGCGAGCGTCTGGCCGAGGCCATCGAAAGCCGCTATCAGGTAAAGATCATCGAGATGAACCCGGCACGCTGCCGCTATCTCTCCGACACCCTCGACAGCACCGTGGTGTTGCAGGGCAGTGCGTCGGACCGTGACCTGCTGCTGGAGGAGAACATTGCCGACGCCGACATCTTCCTCGCGCTGACCAACGATGACGAAGCCAACATCATGTCGTCACTGCTGGCCAAACGGCTGGGGGCGAAGAAGGTGATGACGATCATCAACAACCCGGCGTACGTCGACCTGATCCAGGGTGGCGACATCGACATCGCCATCAGTCCGCAACTGGCGACCATCGGCACTTTGCTCGCTCACGTACGGCGTGGCGATATCGTCAGCGTGCACTCACTGCGTCGGGGTGCGGCGGAAGCCATCGAGGCGATTGCCCACGGCGATGCGAAGTCGAGCAAGGTCATCGGCCGGCCGATCGAGAAAATCGGCCTGCCGCCGGGCAGCACGATCGGTGCGATCATCCGCAACGAAGAAGTGATCATCGCCCACGACGATACGGTGATCGAAACGGGTGACCATGTGATTCTGTTCCTTGTGGATAAAAAGCATATCCGCGATGTGGAGAAGCTGTTTCATGTGGGTCTGAGCTTTTTCTGATCCTGAATGAGCGGTGCCTTCATTGGCCCCATCGCTGGCAAGCCAGCTCCCACAGGTTTTTCGGTTGTTCACACATGTGATGTGCACCCGAGATCCTTGTGGGAGCTGGCTTGCCAGCGATGGCGGCACCGCAGATCTTTCTGACGCACTAGAAAAGGACTCCACCCATGCTCGAATCCCTGGAAAAAATGCTCGCCAAGGGTGTGGATAACTCATTGCTGCGCTTCGGCCTGGGCAAGGGTTATCTGGATCTGGGAGAGAACGCCAAGGCTGCCGAACATTTTCAGCGCTGCGTCGGCTTCGATCCGAAGTACTCGGCGGCGTGGAAGCTATTGGGTAAGGCCCAGCTTGCACTGGGCGATCTCGCCGCCGCGCGGCAGGCGTGGGAGCAAGGTCTGGAAGCCGCCCGCGCCCATGGCGACAAGCAGGCGGAGAAGGAAATGACCGTGTTTCTGAAGAAGCTCGACCGCCAGGCGCAATAAGTTAGAGATATCGCAGGCCGATGCCCTCGGCATCCACCGTCACCACTTCCATTCGCACCCGTGGCGCGCCGGTGGGCAAATCCTGCACCTGGCCATAAACCACTGCCCCCTTGGGCAATGACGCCAGACGCGGATGCTGCACATACACGCCGGTGGCCGACAGATTGCGCGTCTGCCCCAGGCATTCACCGAAGCTGTCGTGGGTGATCTTGATGCGGAAGGATTTGCGCTGTTCGGACATCTTGTTGCGCCCTTTGATGAACGGTTGTGGATAACTGAAGGAGCAAGATCAAAAGATCGCAGCCTGCGGCAGCTCCTGCAGGTTATCCACAGAGTGTGCCAACTTGCTCAGTACCAGCGCGCTTCGCCCGGTGGACGTTTTTTGAAGCGCTTCATGCTCCACATGTATTGGCTTGGATACGCGGCAACGTAGCGTTCAACGACTTTGCTCATCGCTGCACAGGACTCCTCGGTATCGGTGCTGTACATGGCTTCCGGCGCCGCCTCGAGGATCACTTTGTAGCCGGAACCGTCCGGCAGACGCAGGGCGTGCAGGAACACGCCGACCGCTTTGCCGCCGGCGAGCATGTTCGGCACGAATTTGCTGGTCAGCGCCTGGGTGGCGAAGAACGGCACGAAAATCCCGGCGGATTCGGCCGGTTCCGGGTCAGCCGGAATGCCCACTGCACCACCTTTGCGCACTTCCTTGATGACGCTGAGAATGCCTTCCTTGGTGGAGGCAGCGACCTTGTTGCCCAGCTGCACGCGTTGCTTGCGCAGTAATTCATCCACCGCCTTGAGCTTCGGCGGGCGGTAGAAAATGATCGGTTTGCACTGGCTGCAATAGAAGTGGTTGAGCACTTCCCAGTTGCCCAGGTGGCTGGTGATGCCGACCACGCCTTTGCCCGAGGCCAGCGCCTCCTTGAGGATGTCGAGGCCTTCGACTTCGCGTACCAGATCGATTGAACGCTGGGCCGGCCAGATCCAGGCGCAGGCGCTTTCGGTCAGGGATTTGCCGATGTCTTTCAGGCTCTGGCCGACCAGACGCTCACGTTCGGCCGGATCCATCTGTGGAAAACATTTGGAAAGGTTGATCCGCACCACGTCGCGGGAACGGTTGGGGGTTTTCCACATGATCCAGCCGATCGCCGAACCCACGGCCTGCACGGCCCGCCATGGCAGCAGGGCAAACAGCCGCAGAGCGCCTACCAGCAAGGCGCCTTTAAACTTTTCCACAGGTCACTCCTGATCTTGTGCTGTGCGCGAGGCGGCCATTCTAACCGCCGTTGACCAACTGCGCGTAGCGGTCGCAGTCCTGAGTGTGATCCATGACCATGCCCGAGGCCTGCATCAACGCGTAGCAAATGGTCGGGCCGACGAAGGTGAAACCGGCCTTTTTCAGGGCCTTGCTCATTGCCAGCGCTTCGGCCGTGATCGCCGGGACTTCGCTGCGATCCTTGAAATGATTGATGATCGGGCGATCGCCGACAAACGACCAGAGAAACGCCACCGGGTCTTCCAGCGCCAGCCAGGCCTGGGCATTGCGCCGGGCGGCATTGAGTTTGAGACGGTTGCGGATGATCCCCGGATCGAGCATCAATTCAGCGATTTCGGCGTCGCTCATCTGCGCCACACGCTGCACATCGAAGCCGTACAACACCTCGCGGTAGCGCTCGCGTTTGCGCAACACGGTGATCCACGACAGCCCGGCCTGGAACCCTTCGAGCAAAAGCAACTCGAACAAACCCTGCGCATCGCGTAGCGGCGTGCCCCACTCCTGATCGTGATAAGCCATGTACAGCGGATCTTCGGTACACCAAAAGCAGCGTGGCATAAGGCTCCAGGGGGTGGAGGTGCGACTGAATCGGGTATACTCCCGCTCTTTAAATCGCAGCCCAAGAAACAGGTGAATTTCGTGAGCCAGCCTACGCCAGCCGTGCGTACCTTCCAAGACTTGATCCTCGCGCTCCAGCAATACTGGGCCGAGCAAGGTTGTGTGGTACTTCAGCCCTACGATATGGAAGTAGGCGCCGGCACTTTCCACACCGCGACCTTCCTGCGCGCCATCGGCCCGGAAACCTGGAACGCCGCGTACGTGCAGCCAAGCCGCCGCCCGACTGACGGCCGCTACGGGGAAAACCCGAACCGTCTGCAGCACTACTATCAGTTCCAGGTGGTGCTGAAGCCGAACCCGGACAATTTCCAGGAACTGTACCTGGGCTCGCTCAAGCATGTCGGCCTGGACCCGCTGGTCCACGACATTCGCTTCGTCGAAGATAACTGGGAATCGCCGACCCTCGGCGCCTGGGGTCTGGGCTGGGAAGTCTGGCTCAACGGCATGGAAGTGACTCAGTTCACTTACTTCCAGCAGGCTGGCGGCATCGAGTGCTACCCGGTGACCGGCGAGATCACTTACGGTCTGGAACGTCTGGCCATGTACCTGCAGGGCGTGGATTCGGTCTACGACCTGGTCTGGGCTGACGGTCCGTTCGGCAAAGTGACCTACGGCGACGTGTTCCACCAGAACGAAGTGGAGCAGTCCACCTACAACTTCGAACACGCCAACGTCGACAAACTGTTCGAACTGTTCGACTTCTATGAAAGCGAAGCCAAGCGCCTGATCGAACTCGACCAGCCGCTGCCGTTGCCAAGCTACGAAATGGTCCTGAAGGCCTCGCACACCTTCAACCTGCTGGATGCGCGCCGGGCGATCTCGGTGACCGCGCGTCAGCAATACATTCTGCGCGTTCGCACCCTGGCGCGTTCCGTTGCGCAAGCCTACCTGCTGGCGCGCGCCAAGCTGGGCTTCCCGATGGCGACCCCGGACCTGCGTGACGAAGTACTGGCCAAGCTGGAGGCTGCACAATGAGTGCTCAAGATTTTCTGGTTGAACTGGGCACTGAAGAACTGCCGCCAAAAGCCCTGAACACCCTGGCTGAAGCGTTCCTCGCCGGTATCGACAAGGGCCTGCAAGCTGCCGGCCTGAGCTACGAAAGCAAAACCGTCTACGCTGCGCCGCGTCGCCTGGCCGTGCTGATCACCGCGCTGGCCACCCAGCAGCCGGATCGCAGCATCAACCTCGACGGCCCGCCACGTCAGGCCGCCTTCGACGCTGAAGGCAACCCGACTCAGGCCGCCCTGGGCTTTGCCAAGAAGTGCGGCGTCGAGCTGAGCGAAATCGACCAGAGCGGTCCGAAACTGCGCTACAGCCAGAACATCGCCGGCAAGCCGACCGCGAGCCTGCTGCCGACCATCGTCGAAGATTCGCTGAACGACCTGCCGATCCCGAAACGCATGCGTTGGGGTGCGCGCAAGGAAGAGTTCGTGCGTCCGACCCAATGGCTGGTGATGCTGCTCGGTGACCAGGTCATCGACTGCACCATCCTTGCGCAGAAAGCGGGCCGCGACTCCCGTGGTCACCGTTTCCACCATCCACAAAACGTGCGCATCGGCTCGCCGTCGAGCTACCTGGCCGACCTGCGTGCCGCTTATGTATTGGCCGACGCCAACGAGCGTCGCGAGATCATCAGCAAGCGCACCGAAGAACTGGCGACCCGTCAGGAAGGCACTGCAATCGTGCCGCCGGCGCTGCTCGACGAAGTGACCGCGCTGGTTGAATGGCCGGTGCCGCTGGTGTGCTCGTTCGAGGAACGTTTCCTCGACGTGCCGCAGGAAGCACTGATCACCACCATGCAGGACAACCAGAAGTACTTCTGCCTGCTGGATGCCGAGGGCAAGTTGCTGCCGCGTTTCATCACCGTGGCCAACATCGAAAGCAAAGACCCGCAGCAGATCATCGCCGGTAACGAGAAAGTGGTTCGCCCACGTCTGACCGACGCCGAGTTCTTCTTCAAGCAAGACAAGAAGCAGAAACTCGAAGAGTTCAACCTGCGCCTGCAGAACGTGGTGTTCCAGGAAAAACTCGGCAGCGTCTACGACAAGGCCGAGCGCGTTTCAAAACTCGCGGCGTACATTGCCGCGCGCATCGGCGGCAACGCTTCGTGGGCGGCCCGTGCCGGCTTGCTGTCGAAATGCGACCTGGCCACCGAAATGGTCGGCGAGTTCCCGGAGATGCAAGGTGTCGCCGGTTACTACTACGCGCTCAATGACGGCGAGCCGGAAGATGTCGCGCTGGCGCTGAACGAGCAGTACATGCCACGCGGTGCCGGTGCTGAACTGCCGGCCACCCTGACCGGTGCCGCTGTCGCTATCGCCGACAAACTCGACACGCTGGTCGGTATCTTCGGTATCGGCATGCTGCCAACCGGCAGCAAAGACCCGTATGCCCTGCGCCGTGCGGCGCTGGGTGTGCTGCGCATCCTGATCGAGAAACAACTGGATCTGGACTTGAACGACGCCGTGGCCTTCGCCGTGACTGCGTTCGGCGCCAAGGTCAAGGCTGCCGGTCTGGCCGATTCGGTGCTGGAGTTCATCTTCGACCGTCTGCGTGCGCGTTACGAGGACGAAGGCGTGGATGTCGCCACCTACCTGTCGGTCCGTGCCCTGAAGCCGGGTTCGGCGCTGGACTTCGACCAGCGTGTGCAAGCGGTGCAGGCCTTCCGCAAACTGCCGGAAGCGGCGGCGCTGGCGGCGGTCAACAAGCGTGTATCGAACCTGTTGAGCAAAGTCGAAGGCTCGGTGCCGACCGTGGTCGAGGCCAAATACTTCGACAACGCCAACGAGTTCTCGCTGTATTCGGCGATCCAGCAAGCGGATCAGGCGGTGCAGCCAATGGCCGCAGCGCGTCAGTACAACGAATCGCTGGCGCGTCTGGCGGCATTGCGCGAGCCGGTGGATGCGTTCTTCGACGCCGTCATGGTCAATGCCGAAGACGCCAAGGTCCGGGCCAACCGCTACGCGCTGCTGGCGCGCCTGCGTGGTCTGTTCCTCGGGGTTGCCGACATTTCGCTGCTGGGTTGAGGGACTGCTGTTGAAACTGCTGATTCTCGATCGGGACGGTGTGATCAATTACGACTCCGATGCTTACATCAAGTCGGTGGAAGAGTGGATTCCGCTGCCCGGTTCGATCGCAGCGATTGCGCAGTTGAGCAAGGCCGGCTGGACGGTGGCGGTCGCCACCAACCAGTCGGGCATTGCTCGCGGCTACTACGACCTCGCCACCCTCGACGCCATGCACGCGCGCTTGCGCGCGCTGGTGGCGGAGCAGGGCGGTGAAGTCGGGCTGATCGTGTATTGCCCGCACGGGCCGGACGAAGGTTGCGACTGTCGCAAGCCGAAACCGGGGATGTTGCAAACCATCGCGGCGCATTACGACGTGGCGCTGACGAATGTCTGGTTCGTCGGCGACAGCCTTGGTGACCTGGAGGCCGCCAAAGCCGTCGATTCACAGCCCGTTTTGGTAAAGACCGGGAAAGGCGAAAAAACTCTGGGCAAGACCCTTCCGGTCGGCACCCTGATTTTTGACGATCTGGCGGCGATTGCCGCAGAACTTATCCACAACTAGAGTGCTTCTGAAGTTCCTGACCAGGGATTGATCGGGAGTGCGCTTGAACAGTCGGGCAGTGCCCGTAACGGTAAACGTCGCCATGTCGATACTGCAGGCCATCAGAATTTTTCTCTTTTACCTGCTGCTGGGCACCACTGCCTTGCTGTGGTGCAGCCTGAGCTTTTTTATCGCGCCCTTTCTGCCGTTCAAGGCGCGTTATCGTTTTATCAACGTGTACTGGTGCCGTTGCGCCTTGTGGTTGACCCAGGTGTTTCTCGGCATTCGTTACGAAATCAAAGGTGCGGAAAACGTGCCGGACCGGCCCTGCGTGATTCAGTCGAACCATCAGAGCACCTGGGAGACGTTCTTTCTCTCCGCTTATTTCTCGCCCTTGAGCCAGGTGCTCAAGCGCGAATTGCTGTACGTCCCGTTCTTCGGCTGGGCCATGGCCATGCTGCGGCCGATCGCGATTGACCGCGACAACCCGAAAGCCGCACTCAAGCAAGTCGCAGCCAAAGGCGATGAGCTGCTCAAGGACAACGTCTGGGTATTAATCTTCCCGGAAGGCACCCGCGTTCCCCACGGCACTATTGGCAAGTTCTCGCGCAGTGGCAGCGCCTTGGCGGTGAATGCGGCGCTTCCGGTCCTGCCGATTGCACACAATGCCGGCAAGTTCTGGCCGAAAATCGGCTGGGGCAAGAAGCCGGGTGTGATCACCGTGGTCATCGGTCAGCCGATGTACGCCGAAGGCACTGGACCTCGCGCCATTGCCGATCTGAACGACCGGGTACAGGCCTGGAATGAACAGACTCAGCGCGAAATGGGTTCGCTGCCACCGGCGCCGCAGGCACCTGCCGCGAATGATCAGGTAGCTGTCTGAGATTTGTGGATAACCTGTGTACGGTTTTGTAGAAAAAGCCTGAATATTGAAATTAACTTGTTGATTTACTTATATATTTCTCAAGCTCATAAAACACCGTGAAAGGTGCATAAGTTTTTTTCGGAAGTAAAGAAACCGGCTGATATAGCCGGTTTTTTTGTGCCTGTTCACTCGGCCATCAACGGTAGCTGCAGCCGGAACGTAGTGCCTTCATCGACGATGCTATGGCACTCGATGCGACCGCCATGATGATCGATCACTGCCTTGACCATCGACAGCCCCAGACCGACGCCATCAATTCCCTGCGCCGATGAAAACCGTCGGTATTGAGTGAACAGATTCGGCAGTTCCTCGGCGGCAATGCCTTTGCCCTGATCGGTCAATTCACAGCACAGCCACTCGCCTTGGCAACTGACGCCCAACCGGATCGTGGTGCCTGCCGGGCTGTACTTGATGGCGTTTTCCAACAGGTTGAACAAGGCCCGGGTCAACAGGCCTTGATCCGCGCTGATCAGGCGTTCCTGGGATTGCTCATCCATTGCGTGCAACAGTTTGATGCTTTTCTGCTGGGCAATGGGCAGCGCCTGATCCAGCACGTCCAGCACCAGCATCGCGAACAGACTGGGTTGAAACTGGTAAGCCTCGGATTCCGCACGGGCCAGCAACACGAAACCATCGGTCAATTCCAGCGCGCGGCGTACCTGGCGTTCGATCTGTTCGAACAGCGGTGAGTCCGCTCCGGCTTGATGGCGATGCACATCGAGCAGGGCCAAAATCGCTGAATGTGGGGCGCGCAGGTCGTGGGAAAGAAACCGCAACAAGACCCCACGCTGTTCTTCGGCGGCGCGTTCGGCACTCAGGTCGGTGAGGCTCAGCAGCCAGCCGATGGGGGTATCGCCATCCACCGGCAGCAAAGCCGCGCGCTCCAGACGCAGGCTGCGTTCCTTGTGATCGCGAAACTCCAGCAGCGCCAGGTCGGACAGCGCCGGGCGTGGTTCTGTGGACAACTCCGGGTAACCGAGGCGGGCCAGTTGCTCGACAACGTCGTCACCGACCAGTGGGTCATCGAACAATACGCGGGCCTTGCGATTACCCAGCAGGATCTGTCCCTTGGGATCGCTGATCAGCGTCGCCACCGGCAGGTACTCCAGACCGTCGGCAATGAAGCGCCGGGTATCGCGCGTGCGGCTCATGGCTTGCTCCAGTGCCATGATCTGGCCCTGCAGTTGGTCAGCGCTGGTGAATTGCGCGCGGCGCCGTTCCGGGAATACTTTCGGCTCGCGATCCAGCCGTGCCAGCTCCCAGCCAAAGTACGTCAGCACCACGCTCAGGCGCCGCCAGTTCCAGACCAGGTAGCCGAACAATATGCCAAGCGCTGCCGGCGTTGGTGACCACCAGTGTCGAACTTCCGCCAGTGCGGCGCTGGTGAGCAGCACACCCGCCACCCCGCCCAGCGTTACCCAGATCGCCCATCGCGGACGCCACGGCAGCAAACCGAGGACAACCGCCACCCATCCCACGGAAAGCAACGCGCTCCAAACCGCTGACGTATCGTGCAGACTAATCTGCGCGCGATACGACAACAGGGCAGTCAGTGGCAATAGCACTAGACTTATCCACAACCACTCACGCCCCAATCGCCGAAACAGGCGCTGCACCTGACTGGGCTCGCGGCTTTCACGCCGACGCGGGCTATTCATGACAAACAGGGCAGGGGACAGTGAATGGATTCATGGGCCACAGGTCTGAGGATGTAGATCCGAAGAATCATAGCGGACGTCGACCGATGGTGAACGGCTACTTTTATTGCGCAGGCCGAGCCGTTAACGTGGCCGGCCACTGCCCAAGCAACAAGGAACCCACGCGTATGCGCGTTGCGATACTGGATGATGAACCCGCCGAACTGCGTCGGGTCGAGCAAACCCTGCAGCAGATGGCTGCAGTGGGAGAGCAGCCTTGGTCGCTGCACAGCTTCGAACGGGGTGAGGACCTGTTGCGCCAGCTACGTCGGGACACCTTCGACTTGCTGATCCTCGACTGGCAGCTGCCGGACATCACCGGCCTGGTGCTGCTGCGCTGGACCCGCGAACACATGGAATCGCCACCCGCCGCGATCATGCTGACCAGCCGCGACGGCGAAAGCGATATCGTCCAGGCGCTGAACGCCGGTGCCGACGATTACGTCAGCAAGCCTTTCCGCCCCAACGAGCTGAAAGCCCGCGTCGCCGCCGTCCTGCGCCGGCACAGCCAGCCACGCAGTAGCGCTGGCGAAGTCCTGACCTTCAATGACCTGACCTTCGACGATGCCGAACTGAGTGTCACCCGCGAGGGAAAATCAGTCGTCATGACCGAACGTGAATACCGCCTGGCGCGGTGCCTGTTCAGTAACCTGGGTCGGCCGTTGTCGCGGGAGTATCTGTACGAACGCTTCTGGCCGCATGAAGAGGTCGCTTCGTCACGGCCGCTGGATACGCACATCTACCGCCTGCGCAACAAACTGGGGCTGACGGCGGATCGCGGTTGGCAGTTGCTGACGATTTATGGGTATGGGTATCGGTTGGAGAGTGTGATGGTTGCATCCGAGTAAAAATCAAAAGATCGCAGCCTGCGGCAGCTCCTACCGGTAATCCATGTAGGAGCTGCCGCAGGCTGCGATCTTTTGATCTGCCAACAAAAAGGCCAACGCTTGAGCGTTGGCCTTTTGGTTTGACGCCTGTAGGTTCACAAAATAGGTGATAGGCCAGACCCCGTGAAATTGGAATCTTCGCCATTTTTTTTGTGAAATGAAGGGGTGCTTTTCACAGAAAAGCCGAGAAATCCCTACTCACCAATCACAAAAGTTGATTGGCCTGGAAAGGGCCGTTTACGACCGACGCGTGACTTTTCGGTAAGGGATGAGGAGTAGTCGCAGCGATCCTTTAGCTCCTAGTCTGGCGACCTTGGGTTCAGAATCCGACTGGCAATGCCCGCCGTCACTACTTCAGAGGAACCAGCTTCCTCTGCTGCCAAAATTGCGGGGGCTCATGCTGGTACCCAGGCCCGACAAATGCGCAGTTGCAGCCCTCAATTGCAAGGCTATCCAAAGCGGCACGCGTGTCAATCAAGATCTGATGCATGACGATGGCCGGCCTCACGGAGGTGAAACCGGAGATTCAGAATGACTAAACCGACCCCGTAGACACCAACCTCCACGAAGGCCGCTATCGACCCAAAGCTGTCCTTCAAGAAAGGCAGCTAACGGCGAGAAGCGGTCATTTTGTATCTACAGGTTTCGGGGCGATTCACTCGTCTGATGCTCAGGAGCACCAGGATGGGCGTCAAGGAGGTGGTCATCTTGAGGTGGACTATGCTGACCAGTTGCTCTCAAATCTAATCGTGAGGTCCTCCATGGCAAACCCCAATCTGCTGGCTCTATTCAGAGATGAAGTCCTTCTGACCGGGCCTGAAAGCTCCCTACCTAGCAACCTATCTCAGTTCTGGCTTGAGGAGCTCCAGAATCATCTGGAGAGGTATTTCGACGGTTTGAACTCGGAGTCAGATGCAGAAGAGAAGGATCTCGACATCTCCCTCCCACTCGCAGCGATCATCCACATCTTGTTCGCAAAAAATGGTGGGGAGGAGATATCCGAGAGCTCTGAAAAGCTGTACGAGTATTTCCAAGACTACCGGCTCGAACTGGCCCTTGAAGAGATCACGCGAAAGACTCATGTGGCTGCCGAGGCTGCAACCATTGAGACCATCTTCACCAACCGAGACGTCCTGGTGGAGCAAAGCCCCCTTCTTCAATAGGTACCTCCACCGATGCCATCGCCGGCGGGCACGCTCCGAGGCATTGATGGAATGCATTTTGACGACTGCCGAGATCAGCGAATGAAAGAAATTGCTGCGCCGATGTTCGATCTAATCGCTTTGTCGCTTCCACGAGGGTTGGGGTTTGGGGACAGCCCGCCAGTAGGGGCATGGCTTAGTGAGGACGGAATTTCTTGTGCCGCTCTAACCCGAAATATCAATTCCGGCAGCTTCGGAATTGTCACCTTGCGGCGTCGTGTCGATAGCGTGTGGGTGCTCCTCAGCCATGGTGAGTGCACCACTGGCGAGTCCGAAGCCCGCGCCTCAATCAGCCATTTTCTCTATACCCAAGCCCATCCGCTTCCACTCCCTTCAGGTGAACGACGACGTGCTCCTCTAAGCAGAATGGGTAAGCGCACACCAAGCGTGGTGTTCAAATCACTATTTGATCCAAGCCGCCGTATTGGGGCGTGGGCGCTGAATCAACTGTATCTCGCACTGCCATCCCCAGACAGAAATTGGGTTCCCGATTGCCAGACTGAGAATTTTCACACCCGCCTCTGGGAAGCCCACCTATTAGCGATTTTTCGTGAACAGGGACTCTTGGTCACCCAGCCTAAAGAATCACCCGATTTTCACATCGAGAATAGGCTGGGAGATGAGGCCTGGGTTGAAGCAGTGACAGCCAACCCGGAAGAGCGGTATGAGCATTTTGGCGCCTCGCCGGTCCCCCCACCCGCTGACCGACATGAGCGTTTCTTAGGAGCGGCTGCAGAAAGGTTTGCGAGGACCATCCAAAACAAATTGGACAAGCGTTACGAATCCCTACCGCACGTGGAGGGTAAGCCGCTCATTCTGGCCTTAGCCGATTTCCATGCGCCCAGTTCAATGCTGTGGAGCAGGGAGTCGCTCATCAGCTATCTCTATGGCTTTGCAGTTCACTCATCTGCGCATCGTGGTACGCACCTGATAACTGTGGAGGAAGAGACATCTCTGCTATCAGGGCGCCCCAACGGCCTATTTACGCTAATGGAAAATGCCCATCTTTCAGCGGTCATTTTCACCAATGCCTGCACAGTGCCAAAGCTCAGCCGAGTGCCGATCTCAGGTGGAGCTCATCTAGACGGGTACCGATACTTGCGGTTTGGTGAGTTTTTCGACCGTTCTCCGGGAGCATCACGAGGTATCCCATTTCTGTTGGATGTAGCGTCCAGCGACTACGGTCAGCTCTGGCCGCAATATGGCTACGAGCCGTGGTCTGCTGAAGTGGAGGTATTCCATAACCCTATGGCACTATACCCGGTGCCTAATGAGTTGATACCAGAAGTCACCCACTGGAGAGAAGTAAACGGAAGAGTCGAGTGCGAATCTTTCTTTGATGTATCCATACTCCGATCCAGAACACTCGTCCTCAGTGCAAACGCTAAGGTTCCGTCACTCGATGAGTTGCTGACAGCAGCCAGTCCTCCAGAGCTCTGACGGCGGCGGGGTGGCCGCATCGTTGCCACGCAGGTAGATGAGAATTTCTCAGCAAGCTACCCAGCCAGGGGAAGGACATGAGATCCCCTGCGCAATTCAGGACCGTTGAAGCGTCACCTCTCTTCGGGTAAAAGCATGACCGTCATACAACGCTACAACAGCGTCATACCCGAGAGCATAGGAAGAAAAATGTCGATCCAAGGACTAAAACGATACTTTGGAAACAAGATTCACGCAGTGATAATGATGGCCCCGCTTAAGCGGGAAATGATACGCCTCGGCATATGCACCCTTATGGCGATTATTCTGAATATCATCTTGTATACCGGCGTTGAAGTAGACGGCACCATCAAGCCGTGGGCAGAAACCCCGATAAAACTGTTTGCATCGTCGATGTTATTCGCCTTCATGATCAAGGCTTTTCTGCCAGTTCTCGGCTGGACGATACTGAAAGCAATGCTGTTGAGTGCGAACAATGCCTTCAGCGGCATACTGAGTTTTTTGGGCAATCAGTTCACAGGCGTCATGTACTGTACCGGAATTATTATGGGTTCTATCACGATTAAATTGTATATGGTTTCCGGGGTTTTAGACTCTGAGTTTGCTTATCTGTCCGCAATCGTATTTGCTTCCGGGGTTTTATATTTCTATGTGCTGCAATGCGCCATTCAAAAAACAATGAGTCCGGCCCTGCGTACACCAGCAGTACCGCGTTAAACCACTAGGCTGTGACTATTCATCTCTGGTGCTCAGTAGGCGCTCGCTCTGCTGAACCCTCACCCATACACAACCATTAATGGACTGGCCCGCCTTCGACTTTATGAAGAAGGCGAGCGAGCACGTGACTGATTGCGCATGTATTCCGAGATGAGACTTTCGAAATTGATGTCCGCCTCCTCAACGAGAATATTGACGTGACAGTACAGCTCTTCAGGACCTCTGAGATAATTGAAAATCCTTGATCTAACGATGCCGCAAACCCCTTCTTTGACCGCCGTAGAGGGGAGGTTGATAACATCGCCAACGCACGGGATAAGAGCTAGGCCATGGTCGCTGTTGAAGACAATGTCAGCTGGACAGGCATCAATGCTGGCATCGGATTGTCCTTGCGAAACCTGCTGATAATCAATGCTATACCTCATGTACAGCCTACCTCATTTGTTGAGTGAGGAATCAGCGCCGCGGATCGTAAACAGAAACCTCAAGTTCGCAAGCGACGGGAGCATGTAGCGGATTTTCGGTACTAGAGAGCTTGGCAACTATCGTTTTTCAAGCACATACCCTACGCCCCGAAGCGTATGTATCAGTTTGGTCTCGAAAGGGTCATCTGTCTTGGCTCTGAGTCTTCGAATCGACACCTCTACAACGTTTGTGTCGCAGTCAAAATTCATATCCCAAACCTGCGAAATAATTTGGGTGCGGCTCAGCACCACACCGGTATTACGCATCAGGTAATGCAGTAACGCGAATTCTTTCGTGGTCAGGTCAATGCGCTGACCGTCCCTGAATGCCCTGTGCCGGCTCTGATCAAGCTCCAGGTCAGCGACGCGAATGACCTCTACGGATGCAGGGTGATCTGACCTGCGCATCAAGGCGCGAACCCGGGCCAGCAGCTCAGGGAACTCAAATGGCTTGATCAGGTAGTCATCTGCTCCGTTCTCCAGCCCCCGGACCTTATCCGCCAGCCGGCTTCTCGCCGTCAGCATCATGATACGGGAAGGGCAGTTTTTACGACGCAACAACTCAAGGACCTGCCAACCGTCCATCTCTGGCAGATTTATATCCAGGATAATCAGCTCATATTCGTGCTGCTTAGCCAAGAATAATCCATCTGACCCGGTGTGGACGCAATCTACGACATAGCCACATTCCGTCAGACCTTGACGCACATACTCCGCAGTTTTTACTTCATCCTCAATTACCAGAATTCGCATGGGATTTTGTCTCGATATCACTGAGCAATTAACCGCGCACGCGCGCCGGCATTATTGAAAGGGATGGTAAATCAAAATGAGCGTGCCGGGGCTCAAATGACGGATTTGTAATTTCTAGGTAATACAGTTGATAGTCTGGCGGTATATCTTGTCGCGGTTTGGGTTTGACAGTTGCGGGCCCTCTCTCCAGCAGGTGATTTGACCTTATGAAGTATTGGGTTATTTTCTTCTTTGTGCTGGCTTCGTTCCGCTCAGATGACGGCGAGGTCGCTCACATTGAAGAGACTGGTCATTGGTGTAGTCATGAACTTCACCGGCATGCGATGCGTACAATCGAACGCCTACTTGAATTTTAGGCAAAAAAAAGGCGCCCAATGGGCGCCAAATATCCACCTTTTACCAAAGGAGCACTTAAGCCACTCAAGGTGAATGCGTAATGCTCGTTTTACTAACAGGACCCGCCAATGGATAACTGGCCCAGTTAGCGAATTACAGAATCGAAAGCGGGTACTCGATGATTACACGAGTTTCATCCAGATCCGATTCGAAAGCAGTGGCACGCGTGGTTGCCTGGCGCAACCGGAAGGACAGATCTTTTGCCGGACCGGTTTGGACAACGTATTTGACTTCGACGTCACGCTCCCAACGCTTCTGATTGTCGAGCGGGTTGCCGTTGTCGTCGGTGCGCATGTAGAACTGGTTAGCGTTCGAGTAATCCGCACCCGAGCCTCTGGCGTAGCGCGTCATGAACGTCAGGCCTGGAATGCCGTAGCTGGTGAAGTTCAGGTCATAGCGCAGCATCCAGGAACGCTCTTTCGGCGAGTTGAAGTCGCTGTACTGGATGGAGTTGTCGACGAAAATCGAGTCCGACTGACGCAGGTAGTCGAAATCGTCGTCGCCGTTGTTGCGCTGATGCGACAGGGCCAGGGTGTGGGCACCGTAACGCACACCGACCTTGGCACTCCAGATGTTGTTGTCGAATTCACCCAGGCGCTTCTTACCTTCATCTACGGCTTTGTAGTAGTTGAAGCCACCGATCAGCGCCAGATCGTCGCTCAGCGGGTAAACCACGCTTGTGCCGGCGTAGTACTGATTCCAGACGTCTTTCAGCTGGCTGGCGTAGACGCTCACAGTCCAGTTGTCGTTGATCGAGTAGTCACCGCCACCGTAACCGATCCATGGCGAGTTGACCGGGCCGCCGTAGAACGTCACGAAGTTGTCGTTCAGGTTGCTTGAGACCGGCTGGCTCATCGCATGCAGACGACCACCCTGGAGGGTAAGGCCCTGGATGCTGGTGTTCTCAACGGTCACACCGCGGAAACTCTCTGGCAGCAGGCGAGAGTCACCCGATGCGACGACCGGGGTCGATGGGAAGACATCACCCACTTTCACGATGGTATCGAACAAGCGGACTTTGGCTGCGCCGCCGACCTTGGTGTATTCGTCGCGAGCTTCACCCTTGTTATCAACGGGCAGCACGTCGAAGGAGCTACGGCCGCCGTTGCGCCCATCACCGGTGTCGAGCTTGAGGCCGATCATGGCAAAGGCATCAACGCCAAAGCCAACGGTACCTTGGGTAAACCCGGAGTTGAATTTGCTGATGATCGCGTGCGCCCAGGCTTCGGAGTAGCCGTTCGTATTGCCCTTGCCACTGTTGTAAGTGGGGGCGGTGCTGTCGCGGTTATCACGGTTGAAGTAGAAGTTACGGTTCAACACTGTAAGGCTGCTGCCTTCAATGAAGCCTTCTGGCTTGTCTTCAGCTTGTGCCGAAATAGCATAGCTTCCAGACAGCGCAGAAACTGCCGCCAAATACAGTGGTACTTTGATTTTCATCCGATGCTCCTTTGATTCACGGCAGTTTTTATTATGTTTACCGGCGCGGGTGTCGTTAGTTGTTCTGACCCGGCGGCGCGCCTAGCGTAGCGCGAGCTCATATTTGCAGGCCGAAGATAACGGGAGGGTGATAGGACAATTACAATTTCGTCATCTACCTGTTATTCGGCACCTTCGCACCGCGTGTTTGCCATCTCTGTTGCTTGTATCGAAATCATCGTGTCGGGTTGGGTTTCCCAGTATTTACGGGCATTACAAAGCTTTCTTACGAAATTGTAATTTTCTAGCCACCCCTCTGATAGCTACCGCTCATTAGAGTGCCATCACCTAATCAAGTGGGGCTTGGCAGCTGTTTCGGCGTTCTCGCCAAGCTTTATCGAAGTTTGTGCACGAGGACCATCAAAGTGCCCCGGTATAACCGCAATGTCTTACCCAAGACCCCCGTCTCGCCCTGGAAGATCGCTGCACTCTGTGCAGTCATCTCTGGGTTGATGGCGCCTGCAGCCCTTGCCCAAAGCATCAGCTTGCCCCAGGCGCTTTCGACGGCCATGGATGCCAACCCAGACCTGGCCGCGGCCAGGCAAGAAATTGGGATCGCTGATGGTGCTCGCAAGCAGGCCGGGCTTATCCCCAACCCCACAATCTCGTATGACGTGGAAGACACCCGTCGTAACACCAGCCAGACGACTGTCTCTCTCAGCCAGACCCTTGAGCTGGGCGGTAAGCGGGGGGCTCGTGTTGACGTCGCCACATACGGGCAGACCGCCGCACAGCTTGAGTTAGACCGTCGCGTTAACGGCCTGCGTGCAGATGTCGTCCAAGCCTTTTACGCCGCGTTGCGGGCCCAGACAGGTCTCGACCTGGCCAAGCAATCTCTCGAACTGACTGAGCGCGGTCTTCGCATCGTCGATGGCCGTGTTCGCGCAGGTAAGTCGTCCCCAGTGGAGGCGACCCGCGCTCAAGTGCAACTGGCCGAAGCCCAGCTGCAAGTTCGACGTGCAGAAACGGAAAAAGCGACCGCTTACCAACAGCTCGCTCAAATTACCGGGAGCTCAGTCACCGTGTTTGATCGACTCGAATCGCCAACCCTCTCCCCGGGCTTGCCACCTCGCACTGAAGATCTGCTGGCTAAGCTCGACCAAACAGCAGAAATGCGTCAGGCCGTGGTGCAGATAGACAAGAGCGATGCCTCGCTCGGCTCAGAGAAAGCTCAGCGTATCCCGAACCTTACTGTCAGTGTAGGTAGCCAGTACGACCGCTCTGTGCGCGAGCGGGTCAACACTGTGGGCCTGTCTATGCCTTTGCCGCTGTTCGATCGTAACCAGGGCAACATTCTTTCCGCTTCTCGTCGTGCAGATCAGGCCCGGGACCAGCGCAATGCTGTTGAGCTGCGCCTGCGCACCGAAACCCAAACCGCGTTGAACCAATGGTCCACCGCCATGCAGGAGGTCGAGTCCTACGACAAGACCATTCTGCCTTCAGCCCAACAAGTCGTAGAGACCGCAACCCGCGGCTTCGAGATGGGCAAATTCGGTTTCATCGAAGTGCTGGATGCCCAGCGCACCTTGATCGTCGCTCGTGGCCAATACCTCGAATCGTTGGCAGCGGCGACCAATGCGCGTGCGCAGGTGGAAAGGGTTTATGGCGAAGTCGGCTCAACCGCCGGCACTCGCTGAACGGGCCAAACATTTTCTTCGGCACACAGCCTTGAACAAGCCGGTGCCTACGATCAGCAGGAGTAGCAATGGATAACAAACGCAAGATCGCCCTCGCGGTAGCCGCTGTGGCAGCCCTCGGATTTGGCAGCCTTGCCTGGAACAACAGTTCCGGACAGCAGGCCGCCAGTACTGCCGAGCATGGCGCTAACGATGGCCATGGCGACGAAAAGAAAGCCGCATCTGCCGCCAAAGAGGAAGGTGATGAGGGCCATGGTGAAGAAGGCCACAGCGAAGAGGGCGGTGAAGAAGAGGGCAAGCTGACGCTCAGCGCTGAACAGATCAAGGCCGCTGGTGTTGCCCTGGAAGCTGCAGCGCCTCGTGACCTCGGTACCGTCGTGAGCTTCCCTGGCGAAATTCGCTTCGACGAAGATCGTACTGCCCACGTGGTTCCTCGTGTTCCTGGCGTTGTTGAGGCTGTCCAGGCCAACCTGGGCGAGACGGTCAAGAAAGGGCAAGTCCTCGCGGTAATCGCCAGCCAGCAGATCTCTGACCTGCGCAGCGAACAACAGGCCGCACAGCGTCGCGTCGAACTGGCGCGTGTGACCTTCGAACGTGAGAAGCAACTGTGGCAGGACAAGATCTCTGCAGAGCAAGACTACCTCCAAGCACGCCAAGCGCTGCAAGAAGCGGAGATCTCCTTGGCCAACGCCAAGCAGAAGGTCGGCGCAATCGGTGCCTCGGTTAACTCCGTTGGCGGTAATCGTTACGAGCTCCGCGCTCCCTTCGACGCCGTGGTAGTGGAGAAACACCTGACCGTCGGCGAAGTCGTCAGCGAGGCGACCAACGCCTTCATCCTTTCCGACCTGAATCAGGTCTGGGCGACCTTCGCAGTTCCGCCGACAGATCTGGGCAAGGTCACGACTGGCCGTGCAGTGAAAGTCTCTTCGCCTGACATGAACGTCGAGGTCGAAGGGAAGGTGGGTTATGTCGGCAGCCTGCTGGGCGAGCAAAACCGTGCAGCTACTGTCCGCGTCACCTTGACCAACCCCAACGGCGCCTGGCGTCCAGGCCTGTTCGTAAACATTGCGGTCACCTCCCAGACCGATCGAGTTGCCGTAGCGGTCCCTGAGCACGCTGTGCAGACCGTTGAAGACAAACCTTCGGTATTCGTACGCACCCCAGATGGCTTTGACACCCGCCCGGTAAAACTGGGTCGCCGCGACAATGGGTACGTGGAAATCATCGACGGTATTGAAGCCGGCGCCCAGGTAGCAACCAGTGGCAGCTTCACACTCAAGTCCGAGCTCGGCAAAGCTTCTGCCGAACACGGTCACTGATGCGAACTGACAGGATGATTTCTCATGTTTGAACGTATCATCAGATTCGCCATCGAGCAGCGCATCGTAGTAATGATCGCCGTTCTGATCATGGCGGGTATCGGTATCTACAGCTATCAAAAGCTGCCCATCGATGCGGTACCCGATATCACCAACGTCCAGGTGCAGATCAACACTGCAGCGCCTGGTTACTCGCCCTTGGAAACCGAACAACGGATCACGTTTCCAGTTGAAACGGCCATGGCCGGTCTCCCGGGCCTTCAGCAGACCCGTTCCCTGTCTCGCTCTGGCCTGTCTCAGGTCACCGTGATCTTCAAGGATGGCACTGACATCTTCTTTGCCCGCCAGTTGATCAACGAGCGGCTGCAGGTTGCGAAGGAACAGCTGCCAGAAGGTGTAGAGGCCGTCATGGGTCCGGTATCTACCGGCCTCGGCGAGATCTTCCTGTGGACTGTTGAAGCCGAAGATGGCGCGGTCAAAGAGGACGGTACGCCGTACACCCCGACCGACCTGCGCGTGATCCAGGACTGGATCATCAAGCCTCAGCTGCGTAACGTCCCGGGTGTGGCCGAGATCAATACCATCGGCGGTTATGCCAAGCAGTTCCTGGTTGCGCCGGATCCAAAGCGCCTGGCTACCTACAAGCTGACACTCAATGACCTGGTCGCAGCGTTGGAAAGTAACAACGCCAACGTCGGTGCCGGCTACATCGAGCGTAATGGTGAACAGTTGCTCATCCGTGCACCGGGTCAGGTAGGCAATATCGAAGACATCGCCAACATCGTGATCACCAGTGTGGATGGTGCACCGATTCGCATCAGCAGCGTTGCTGACGTCAGCATCGGTAAAGAGCTCCGTACAGGTGCTGCTACTGAGAACGGCCGCGAAGTCGTGCTCGGTACCGTGTTCATGCTGATTGGTGAAAACAGCCGCACCGTATCTCAAGCTGTCGCCGCCAAATTGGCGGACATCAACCGCACCCTGCCAAAGGGCGTGGTGGCTGTGACTGTTTACGACCGTACCAACCTGGTTGAAAAAGCCATCGCGACGGTGAAGAAGAACCTGGTGGAAGGCGCGATCCTGGTTATCGCCATTCTGTTCCTGTTCCTCGGCAACATCCGTGCGGCTCTGATCACCGCGATGGTGATTCCGCTGTCCATGCTGTTCACCTTCACAGGCATGTTCAACAACAAGGTCAGTGCCAACTTAATGAGTTTGGGGGCACTCGACTTCGGCATCATCGTCGACGGTGCCGTGGTTATTGTAGAAAACGCGATCCGTCGACTGGCTCATGCGCAACATAAGCATGGCCGCATGCTCACCAAAACCGAACGCTTCCACGAGGTCTTTGCCGCGGCGCGAGAAGCTCGCCGGCCGCTGATCTTCGGTCAGCTGATCATCATGGTGGTGTACCTGCCGATCTTCGCCCTCACCGGCGTCGAAGGCAAAATGTTCCACCCGATGGCCTTCACCGTTGTGATGGCGCTGCTGGGTGCAATGGTCCTGTCCGTTACCTTTGTTCCTGCAGCTATTGCCATGTTCGTCACTGGCAAGGTGAAGGAAGAGGAAGGCGTGGTCATGCGCACAGCTCGACTGCGCTATGAACCGGTTCTGCAATGGGTGCTGGGACATCGGAACATCGCTTTCTCGGCCGCAGTAGCCTTGGTCGTGCTCAGTGGTTTGCTGGCAAGTCGTATGGGTAGCGAGTTCATCCCAAGCCTCAGTGAGGGTGACTTTGCGATGCAGGCCATGCGTGTGCCTGGAACGAGCCTCACTCAATCTGTCGAGATGCAGCAGCGTCTGGAGAAAGCGGTGATTGCGCAGGTGCCTGAAGTTGAGCGGATGTTCGCACGCTCGGGTACCGCAGAAATTGCATCTGACCCGATGCCGCCGAACGCCTCTGACGCCTACATCATGCTCAAGCCTCAGGATCAGTGGCCTAACCCGAAGAAGCCTCGTGATGAGCTGATTGCTGAAGTGCAGAAGGCCGCAGCGGGTGTTCCAGGAAGCAACTACGAGTTGTCGCAGCCAATCCAACTGCGTTTCAACGAGCTGATTTCGGGCGTGCGTAGTGACGTCGCTGTGAAAGTCTTCGGCGATGACATGGACGTGCTCAACAACACCGCCAACAAGATCGCGGCAGCGCTCAAAGCGGTCCCGGGCTCATCGGAAGTGAAAGTTGAGCAGACATCCGGCCTGCCGGTGCTGACCATCAACATTGACCGCGAAAAAGCAGCACGCTACGGCCTGAACATCGCGGATGTTCAGAACTCGATCGCTATCGCCGTGGGTGGCCGTCAGGCCGGCACGCTGTATGAGGGCGACCGTCGGTTCGACATGGTAGTACGCCTACCAGAGACCGTTCGCACCGACGTAGCGGGTATGTCCAGCTTGCTGATCCCGGTACCTGCCAATGCGGCACAGGGTGCCAATCAGATCGGCTTCATCCCGCTGTCCCAGGTCGCCAATCTGGACCTGCAACTGGGCCCGAACCAAATCAGCCGCGAGAACGGCAAACGTCTGGTTATCGTCAGCGCCAACGTTCGAGGCCGCGATCTGGGGTCCTTCGTTGAGGAGGCGACCGCATCGCTGGACAAGAAGGTGCAAATCCCTGCGGGCTACTGGACGACTTGGGGGGGCCAGTTCGAGCAGCTGCAGTCGGCTGCCAAACGCCTGCAGATCGTTGTTCCAGTCGCCTTGCTGCTGGTCATGACCTTGTTGTTCCTGATGTTCAACAACCTGAAGGACGGCATGCTGGTCTTCACCGGTATTCCATTCGCACTCACCGGTGGTGTTGTGGCGTTGTGGCTGCGGGACATCCCACTGTCGATCTCGGCAGGTGTCGGCTTCATTGCACTGTCCGGCGTTGCAGTACTGAACGGCCTGGTGATGATTGCCTTCATCCGCGGGCTAAGGGAGGAGGGACGAACGCTCAGACAGGCAGTCGATGAAGGTGCATTGACCCGTCTGCGACCTGTTCTGATGACAGCCTTGGTAGCGTCCCTGGGCTTCATCCCGATGGCTTTGGCCACCGGCACCGGTGCCGAAGTTCAGCGGCCATTGGCGACGGTGGTGATTGGCGGGATCCTGTCCTCCACCGCACTGACCTTGCTGGTACTGCCTGCCCTGTATCACTGGGCACACCGCAAGGATGAAGACGGCGACGAGGCCGAAGTGGTTAGCTAACAGCCTCCGCTAAAGAGAAGCCCACAACACGTGTTGTGGGCTTTTTTGTTTAAAGTGAAGTAGATGCACTTACCTTTCAAAATTGTAAGTTTCTCGTCATGCCGGTGATGCCTATGCATTGCTAAGGTTACGCCCGAGAAGTTTTGAAATTGAGAGGGTTTTATGAAAAAGCTAATTATCGCTGCTGCACTTGTTGTTTTCTCGGTGGCTTCGCAGGCCAACACTTTCTCCGAGAGCAAGCAGCTTCAATACACCAAGGAACACCAGACCGCAGTGGCCAAGTACGCGGAGAAAAATGGCAAACCAATGCCAGAGATTCAGGATTACAAATATGGCATGAAGATAGACGTTGCGAAATTCGTACGTCAGTCGCAGGACCCCCGTACCTGCCAGGTCTATCCACGGTTGATGACCTTCGAGGACTCCCAGGGCACGCTCAAGACTGTTCGTTACTCGATGTATTCGCAATGCATCAACAACAAGTAGTAAACGATTTGAACAGAACAATTAGAGAATTCATAAATGCCAGGCAGTGCCTGGCATTTTTTATTACGCCCGATACCCCATAGCTTCGAAATGTTAACGCCTGGGCTCGGGCAAACCGTGCAATAGATCTTAGCCAACCAACAGAGACGGCTCCCCAACTGCAGAGGGCAATTGGAAGCCTTGACCCCAGAAGGGACGAGTTATGAAGAGTTTGCTTGAACGCCCTGATGACCAAGCCGGGCATGAAGGTCATAGCCATGAGCATGGCGGCATTTTTGGAATGAACACAGAGCTGATTTTCGCGCTGATCTGTGGTGCTCTCCTGGGTGCCGGAGCTCTCGCAGGAAAACTTGGCCTGATTGATCGTCTGCCTCTGATTCTGTACGTGTCGGCCTACGTGTTCGGTGGATGGTTCACCACTAAGGAAGCGGTTACCAACATCCGTCAGAAACGCTTCGAGATCGACTCGCTGATGCTTCTCGCCGCAGTCGGTGCCGCGAGCATCAGCGCCTGGGCGGAGGGGGCTCTGCTGCTGTTCCTGTTCAGTCTGGGGCATTCCCTTGAAAGCTACGCGATGGGGCGGGCCAAGAAAGCGATTGAGGCACTGTCCAAGCTCGCACCAGCCACCGCGATCGTACGCAGAGCAAATGGCACGGTGGAGATGCCCGTGGAGCTGCTGGTTCCCGGTGACGTTGTCATCGTGCGCCCCAATGACCGCCTGCCGGCCGATGGTTTTGTAGTCGTAGGCTCCTCAAGTATCAACCAGGCGCCAGTAACCGGTGAGAGCGTCCCCGTGGACAAGCAACCTGTTCCTGATGCCGAACTCGCACGCAGCAAGCCAGATGCAGTGGATGCAGCCTCGAAAGTCTTCGCCGGTACCATCAATGGCGAAACGCTCATCGAGGTTGAGGTAACCCGGCGCTCTACGGAGAGTACCTTGGCGCGGGTCATCAAGATGGTCAGTGAAGCCGAAGTCAGGAAGTCACCGACCCAGCGATTCACGGACCGCTTCCAACGCATATTCGTCCCGTTGGTTTTACTGCTGGTAGTCGGGCTGCTATTTGCCGGCATTTTCCTTGACGAGCCGTTCCGTGACTCGTTCTACCGGGCGATGGCCGTACTGGTTGCAGCCAGCCCCTGCGCGCTCGCGATCGCTACACCAAGCGCCATTCTCTCTGGCATCGCCAGGGCAGCCCGAGGTGGCGTGCTGATCAAGGGCGGTGCGCCACTTGAAGAGCTTGGATCATTGAATGCCATGGCATTCGACAAGACCGGTACCCTGACCGAAGGGCGCCCACGTATCACCGATGTAATACCCATAGGCGGCACGCAGATCGAGGATCTGCTAAACGTCGCCATCGCTGTGGAGTCGATGAGCGACCATCCGCTGGCTGCGGCAATTGTGCGTGACGGTGAAGAGATGATTGGCACACGGCGCCGATTCCAAGCCAAGAACATGAGCAACATGATTGGCCGCGGCGTGCGTGCTGAGCTTGATGGGCAGTTCGTCTGGATTGGCAAGGTCGAGATGTTCGGTACCAATGGTATTCCCGCACTCAGCAAGGCAGCCCTGGAGGCTGCGGAGCGTCTACGTCAGTCAGGCCGTACCACCATGGTGGTACGGCGTGCTGACAAGGATCTGGGCGCTATCGGGCTATTGGACACACCCCGGGAGGGGGCCAAAGAGGCACTCCAGAAGCTTAGAGAGATGGGCATCGAACGCATGGTCATGATTTCTGGAGACCACAACCGCGTTGCAGAGGCTGTAGCCAAACAAGTTGGCTTAGATGAAGCGTGGGGAGACCTGATGCCGGAAGACAAGGTCAAGGCCATCAAAAACCTGCGCCTTAGCGCCAAGGTGGCCATGGTGGGTGACGGCGTCAATGATGCCCCTGCCATGGCCAGTTCGAGCGTTGGTATCGCAATGGGGGCTGCTGGATCTGATGTTGCCCTGGAAACGGCTGATATCGCGCTTATGGCTGACGACATCAGGCAACTCCCATTTGCGGTGGGGCTGAGCCGTCACACGCGATCGATCATCCACCAGAATCTGTTCGTCAGCTTGGGGATTGTGGCCATCCTGGTTCCGTCCACCATCATGGGCTTGAGCATTGGTGCCGCTGTTGCGATCCATGAGGGCTCCACACTGTTGGTCGTCTTCAACGCCTTGCGCCTGTTGGCCTACCGCAGAAGCACCTGATCCCTGAGCTTCAATCATGAAGCTAAGCAGGGAAATGACCTGAAGTAGAAGTACGGGTCGTGCGCGATCAGCGCACGACCCGTACTTTTCTCTCACTCGTCGATCCCGATGCGCTTGAGGCTTTCAAGGGCCTTTCCGCACTCAGGTGAGCCATGCCGTAAGCCGCAGGCCAATGCAGCTTTGAGGCTCATGACACCGGCTACGAAACCGACTTGATTGCCGACTCCGTATCCGTCCGCAAATCCCTGATCATACGCAATCTCGACAAGCGCATTGATCGCCGCCAGGGTGTCCTGTTTGTTTTTACTCTTTTGCATATCTACTCCGCGAGCATTCAGCTCATATCGCTCGGTTAGGTGGCGGCGCCTTCAGGTTTGGGGTGAGCGAATCCCGCTCCCATAGCCAATCCCTAACGGGGGGCTCAGCCCGCCACCGTAAGGAAAATCAGCTATTGAGAGCAGATGACTCGTTTTGGTCACCCGTGCTGCTCGCCTCACCGCATTGGCACTGAGTGGGTACATCCGGGTAGTCGCTGTGATTCTCAATGAACAGCGTTCGGCAGGTTTCGCACCCATAGATCCGGGGCAGGGATTTAAGGCCGCTCGGAAGCACGTCACTCAGAGGCTCGTTATGCCAAGGAGCCCCGTCAAGGATTCTTGAACGCAGGATGTTTCCCAGGCGCCAGGTGTCACTTTGTGCGCGCCAGGACCACATCGGCGCAGAAAGCGAATACTGGATGAAGGTCTCTTGTGACTGCCTGGATAGCGGGTACTTGGGGCGGGTCCAGCCGGAATCGATGATGCTGAACCCCATGCCCATTTCTGCGCTCGGGTGGGTCTTTTCACCAAAGAAACGGTCATGCGTCGCTGGAGCCGTCGCATGATGGTCAGTCGGTGGGAATACCCACAGATAACACTCATCCCGGTTGACCATGCTGATGAGCTCGCTTGGCCCCCGCATGGGGGAATTTGCAGCCAGGGCGAAGCGATCCTTCCACGACATTTTGGGAGGCGGCGCAATACCAGCAGCGATGGCCAACGTGGCAGTCTTGGGGACGAAGCGATCGCCTAGCTCGTTCAGATCCAGGTTCTTGCAGAGAGCCTTGAAGGCCTTTTTGCGAGTCTTCGAGCTGAAGGAGGGGTCAAGGAGCAGGCGAACCTGGTTCACGCCGATTCCCGCAGTTCGTAGCACCTCAATGACTTCTTCAGCCACACCGACTGCTTGAAGATCGGTCAATCCTAAGCACGTTTTCGCCCGCTCGACCGCCGCGTAGAGGTTGTACTGCCGTGTCTCGTTGTCACGACAGACCTGAATTGGCAGCTTGTCTTGGATGGCAACTTGCGGTGCAACGGAGCCGATGGCCGCGTGGAACAGCTGGTGGAGGTGCAGATGAGAGTACGGGCGGCCAGAAGCCGAGAACGAGGCGTGCAGCTGAGCAGCGAGAGGTTGAAGCAGCTTTTTTGCAGACATGACTATCCCCTAATGAGCGACGTTGGGGTAGCTGCGCTTGTAGGGCCGTTAGACGCGAAGCTGGACGTCGAATCAGGTTCAATCATGAATAGGAGTCAGGTTTGATTTGCTTGCACGGCCACCATGCAAAGCCCGACGCGGCAATCACATCAGATTCGCCGAGCTTTGGCAAGAGCGGTCATCGGTAAGCGAAAGCAGGTAGGAGGAGGGCGCTCCATGCTTGATCACCTCCAGAAACAGGAAAGCCGGAAGCACGTTGAGCGCTTCCGGCTTTCTCACGTCAGACTGATGAGAGGGATCAGAAGACGTATTGCAGGCGGGTCACGATGGCATTGCCGCTGTCGTCGCCCACGGTGTTCTCGTTGTTGTCGGTGCGCACGTTGATGTAGTTGGCACTGACTTTCACCGCCTCGTTGACGTACCAGTTCACACCCACCGTGTGGCTCTTGGCCTTGCGCTCGTTCGATTGGTCCGCCGCGGTGACCAGGTTGCCGTCTTCGACCTTGATATCGTCAAAGCGGTAGAAGACTTCCCAGGCCCCCAGTTCCTTGTTCTCTGGTTTGATAGTGTCGAACTTGGCACCATCGAGCTTGTAGATACGCGGCTCGCCGGTCAGGGTGTAAGCCATCTGGGCGTAGTAACCGGAGGCCTTCATGTCGTTGTTGGCCTGGTCAGCTTTCAGCTTGCGGCGAAGGTATTCCGCTTGAACCGAGAACGGGCCGGTGGCCCAGGCACCTTCGAGACCCCAGACCGAGTCGTCCTTCCACAGGCCATCTTGTGCAGCAGCACCGCCAAACAGCATGCGGTTGCCGTTGGTGCCGGCATCGCCGCCGCCATTGGTATCTACACCGCGGACGCCCAGACGCGAACGAATCCGGGTATCGACCGCACTGTTTTTGAGGTCGCGGTAAGCGTACTGAGCACCGACGTGCAGGACGTTGCCATCACTGTGCAGCGGTGCGAACACGCCACGTACGTTGTAGCGCTTGGTGCTGTCGCCATCCGAGTTGTTATTGGTTTCGCTGAAAACGCTACCGGAAACATAAGCCATGTCAGCGATGGTGCTGGTGGCTTGAACACCCATGCCGGCGTTGTCGTTGATCCAGTCCGCCAGGTCGTACGAGAGGTTCCGCTCCATGGCGGTGGTCCACTTCGAACTGGTGGCTTTCTCAAGACCGAAGTCGGTGTAGAAACGGCCAAAGCGCAGTTGCACCGGCTTGAAACCCGTGTAGGTCAGGCTGGCTTCGTCGAAGTAGCCGTCGGAGTCGTTGCCCGTGTTGCGGGAAAGGTCGTAGTTGAGCTGATACTTCCAGTCGCGGTACAGCACGCCACCGAGCTCAAGGTAGGCGCGACGGAAGTAGCCTGCGTCAGCGGTATCGCCATTCTTGGTGAAGACACCATCGAAACGGCCGTAGTCGGCCTGAACTCGGCCGCCCAGTTTGAAACTGAATTCCTTGTCAGAAGTCGATACTTCAAGACCGCCCTTGGTCTTCAGAACGATGTCAGCTCCGTCAGTGGTTACTGTTCCGGAGAATGCTTGCGAGGAAAATGTGCCTATTATTGCGGCAGCCAACAGCTTTTCCCGCATGTTCGAAGAACGGATCATTGCTTGCCTCTCGTATGTTAAGTGCTTAGCTACCGACGTTATATTTCGCCCTGCGCCGGCCTAAATTTATCTTGCAGATGGGAGCAGGCCACGGTTGTCACCTGCTGTAACAAGATGCCTTTGTTCTAAGCACTCTGACTAGGTTGCAAGCGAATATGACAGTTGTGTTTCTGTAGTGTTAACGGAGGAGTTTCAAACCTAACAAAACTGTTACCGAACAAGCCAGTCCTTCTTATCAAAGAAGCTCTTTGTAGTGGTCAACTCATCCCGGACACGGTTTTGAGTTTTTCTTCAGCTTTCGCCGGAGCCAGTCCATCGTTGAAGTGATGGGGTCGGATCCAGTTGTAGTGGCCCATCAGGTACTGGCTAATGTCTC
>Ga0209426_1000245_pt1 | contig 73842 bp, 78 predicted proteins | sample Deesub1362B_J571_FD_187697 | JGI IMG/M metagenome (GOLD analysis project Ga0209426, IMG submission 187697) | Deep oceanic, basalt-hosted subsurface ecosystem from Juan de Fuca Ridge flank, Pacific Ocean, CORK Borehole 1362B_J2.571 (SPAdes)... ... | reverse complement strand
ATCTCACATCACCTCTAAAGCATCAGTTCTCCTCAGGGGCAATAGGAGTTTGGTAGCCAATCGTCAGCCTAAGCAGCGTCCAAACGTTTCAGATTGATTTACAAAGCTTCAAGATGTTTCAGAATTTGGTGTAGAGGAATAGTTTCCACTGTCAGCAAAAATCAAGCAAAAAACAATAAGGGAAAAATGTTATATTTCTGGTGTAAAGCAATATCTTTATGAACGGATATATGATGCCTTTCGGCTTTGGATTTTTTAGCTTCTGGATGGTATTTTGGTGGATTCTGTTTCTGTTTATTGGGTACTTGGTGTATCAGGATGCGGAAAAAAGAGGAATGAACGGTCCTTTGTGGTTTATTTTGGTGATACTCCCAATGGTGGGCCTCCTTTTTCTTGTTCTTTATGTAATCCTGAGAGAAACAACTCCAGCTGAAACAAAAGAGCGCAACAGAGCTTTGGAGGTTCTCAAAGAGAGGTATGCTAGAGGAGAAATAACGCATGAAGAGTATCAGAAAATGAAAGAAGAGCTTGAGAGGTGAAGGATGCAAGAACCTCACGCCCACCATGCTCAAAACGATAAAATGGAGATGCAGCATGAGAAAGAGCACGTTGAGAAGCATGTGCACACTCACCACCAGCACATGATGCTGGAATTCAAGAAACGCTTCTACATCTGTGCCCTTGTGACCATTCCAATTCTAATACTGTCTCCCCTCATTCAATCCATTTTACGCTTCAGTTTCAGGTTTGAAGGAGATATCTACGTTCTCTTTGCTCTTTCATCCTTTGTTTACTTTTACGGTGGCTACCCGTTCATCAGGGGTTTCCTAGATGAGATACGAAAAAGAATGCCAGGAATGATGACTCTCATCTCTGTAGCCATCACTGCTGCATACCTTTACAGCTCCGCAGTCGTATTCGGGCTGGAAGGAAAGGTGTTTTTCTGGGAACTCGCAACTCTTATTGACATCATGCTCTTAGGTCACTGGCTAGAAATGCGTTCAATTCTTGGCGCTTCAAGAGCTCTAGAAGAGCTGGTCAAAATAATGCCCTCTGAGGCTCACCTGTTAAAGGATGGCAAAATTGTGGATGTGAGGGTTGAAGAGCTAAGACCCGGTGACCGGGTTCTGGTAAAGCCGGGGGAGAAGATTCCGGTAGATGGTGTTGTGATTGAGGGGGAAACGAGTGTTAACGAAGCGATGCTGACAGGCGAGAGCAAGCCTTCTACCAAAAAACCGGGAGATGAAGTGATAGGTGGCTCTATTAATGGGGAGGGCTCCATTGTTGTAGAGGTTAGGAAAACTGGGAAAGATACTTATCTTAATCAGGTTATAGAGCTTGTTAAGGAGGCTCAGGAGAGCAAGTCGAGAACGCAAGACCTCGCAAACAAGGCAGCATTTTTTCTCACTCTCATATCCTTGAGTGTAGGTGCTATCACCTTTGCAGCATGGATTTTCCTAGGCATGGATGTGGCTTTTGCAGTGGAGAGGGCCGTGACTGTTATGGTCATTGCATGCCCTCATGCTTTGGGTTTGGCAGTTCCACTTGTGGTTGCAGTTTCAACATCCATCGCAGCAAAGAATGGGTTGCTAATTAGAGACAGACAGGCCTTTGAGAGGGCGAAGGATGTTAAGGCTGTGGTCTTCGACAAAACCGGGACCCTTACTGAAGGGAGGTTCGGCGTTACGGATGTACTGACCTTTGGTGGGAGGGAAGAAGAGGTCATCCAAATCGCTGCAAGTTTGGAATCGAAATCCGAGCACCCCATAGCTCAGGGTGTGGTTAGAGAGGCTGAGAAACGCAATATTGGGCTTTTAGAGGTTCTGAATTTCAAGGCCATTCCGGGGAAGGGTGTTGAAGGAGTCGTTAATGGTAGGCTTTATAGAGTCGTGAGTCCGGGCTATTTGAGAGAAAAGGGAATGGCACTGAAAGATGAACGGGTAGAAAAGCTTGCTCAGCAGGGGAAAACGGTTGTATTTCTGCTCGAGGATTCCGGAGAGCAGAAGGTGGTGGGAGTCATAGCCCTTGCGGACATGATAAGGGAGGAGTCAAGGGAAGCAATTGCAAAGCTCAAGGCCATGGGCATAAAGTGCATGATGCTCACTGGTGACAACAGATTCGTCGCCGAGTGGGTGGCTAAGGAGCTTGGCCTAGATGAAGTTTTTGCTGAAGTGCTGCCACATGAGAAATCAGAAGTCATCAAAGGGGTTCAGGAGCGCTATGCTGTTGCCATGGTTGGTGATGGCGTCAACGATGCTCCCGCATTGGCTCAAGCAGATGTTGGTATAGCCATCGGCGCTGGCACAGATATCGCCATCGAAACTGCCGATATAATTCTGGTGAGAAATGATCCCAGAGATGTTGTGGCAATATTGACCCTTTCTAGGAGCACCTATGGGAAAATGGTTCAGAATCTTCTCTGGGCAACTGGTTACAATGCATTTGCAATTCCTCTTGCAGCGGGAGTAGCCTATTCTCTCGGAATATTATTGAGTCCTGCTGCTGGAGCAGCCCTCATGACTCTCAGCACCATAATTGTATCGATAAATGCCAAGCTCTTGAAATGACTCTCATTCAATTGTCTCCCTGAGTATTTCTTACCCCCTCGAATTAACACCCAGAGTCAGTATCCACGCAGCAACCCAGCCAAAAACAAAGTTTGAGGAAGACACCTCAACAAAATGAGCCAGACGTATTGTGTCCGGCATGTAGGGGTTAGGTATTAGAAGAAGAGAACCCATAAGGACTGAGAAGAGTAGAGCTACTGCCAATTTAGCTTCCCACAATTCACCTTTCATCATTTTGATTACTGGGAGTGCTAGAGCAGCCCATATAAGCCCCCTCAGCATCTGAAATGGGAGTATCCAGGCAGGTAGCTGCAGATCAGCATAGTACTCCTGAAATGCCTCGCCTGCCAGCGGTCTGAAAATAAATATGCCGAAGGAGATATAAACAACCACATAGATGACTGCTATCAGTCCCAGCTTCCAGACCCACTCTTTCGGAGGCATATCAAGGCGTGTGCTGGTTTTTGGACTTTCTGATTGTTCATACTCTCTATTACTGCCCATCTTTCCGTGAATCAGGACAGCAAAGGGTGAAAAAAGAGCAGAGACAATTATTCCCTGAACAAAAAGCCTTGGGACAATCCCTACTGGGATAATGTCCACTAGATACTGAAGGAATACTACCGTCTCTATTTGAGATTGAAAGGTCGTCACTCCGTAAAAGATGATGAAAATGGCCAGAACCAGCTGCCAGCCGTTCCATTTAGAGCGGATAACAGGATAACTCACTACGATGGAGCTCATGAGACATACTGCAAAAAGCCAGATTACAGCGGTGTTAGACCCGGAAGACGTCCCAAGTCCTACCAGCAGCGATGCTACTGAGTAGCTGAAAAATAGGATGAAAGATAAAGCAACCACTCTTAAAACAATTGAAAAGGTTGCTTTCATATCAACACTTCCAGCATCTTGACATCAACATCAATGAACCGCTTCTTTCTGCTCAAGCTCCAGATATGCAGCAGTGACTGCCACACCTGCATAGGTGGTTGTTATCAGCATTGCTAGAGGGTTACCGATGTATGGAATTGATCCCACAACGATGCTTATGATTGCTGAAATTATCAGCAGTGCTATAGTAAAAACTAATACATCTCTAAAGTTCTGCTTCACAACTTCTATGCTTCCTTTTATTGCATCGAGCCAGTCTTTGTTGGAAATCATTATTTCAGGGGTGGTGAAGATCGTGAATAAAGCCCACAAAAGTCCGGGAATTATCAGCAGCATCATTCCAAATGCCACACCAATTCCTATTACAATGGAAGCTATGAGAAGAGGAGTAAGTTTCCTCATTGCGGCATTTATCCCTTCTTGGTATCCCATCCTCACCCCGTTGAACTCCTGATAGGCCATGTAAACTATGGCTCCGGTGGCCAGTATAGAGGTTATAATTACGGCGAGGACATAAGCTCCCACCAGGCCAATAAGTGCTCCGACGTTTATCAGGCCAACGGATGCCATCCCCATAACCGAACCGCCAACTGCAATCGCGAATACTATCGAAACAACAAATGGAAGCAGTGCCGGAACAAAAATGTCATAGTATCCTTCCTGAACAATCTCAACAGGTTTTTTCAAAATTTCTGCAACATTCAATGGCATTTCATCACCTTCTTTTTTAATAAATAAATAGCATAACACAAATAACTTTGCCAGTTTTTAGAGCTTATTATTGTACTGCCATCCTGTAGCCATCCTATAACTGTCCTTTAGGTTTCCAGTCTTTTCTATGCAGCCCGTAAATCACGTGATCCACATAACGACCGTTGAGCAGTTCAGCATTCCTGATTACTCCTTCCTGAGTGAAACCAAGCCTCTCTGGAATGGCACGACTTCTTTTATTTTCAACGGCACAGCGAATCTCTATGCGATTCATGGCCTTCTCCCTGAACAAGTATTCTATCAGCGCCCTGCACGCCTTCGTCATTATCCCATGACTCTGAAAGGGGGCAGCAAGCCAGTAACCAATAGTAGCGGTTTTATCTTCTGGATCAGTTTCACACCCGATGACTCCGACCAGCATTTCCTTATACCAGATTCCTGCCTGAATGCCTTTGTTGGCTTCAAATTGCTTCAAAGACAGTTTGATGAAGTTTCTTGTATCCTGAACGGAAACAACTTTGTCCACCCATGAAAGCCATTTACGTAGGTGTTCTCTATTCTGGTCAGTCAGAAGGTATAGCTCCTCTGCATGTGTTTCTTCAAGCAGTCTTAGTTGGATATTTTTGTCAACCAAGAGGCTGAACATAGTCTCAACCAATTCTATTCAAATGCATCTACCAGCTCTTCAAAAACCCTGACAAATTCCTCCTCTTTCCCTTTTTCAATGACTGTTGCAGCGGCGATTCTGTGGGTGGCATCGGCAAAGGCTCCTACAATTTCACTGGCTTTCGGAACCAGATAGTCGAATCCTGGAGCTTCATCGTTAAGTATTCTCCTCTCAAGGACTGGCGGAGTTCTTCCACTCATCTTTACTGCGTCAAGCTCGACCTCTCCCAGATCGGGAACGTTTTTAGGAATGTCCTGAAAACCTACTAGGTATCTGTCCTCTTTGATGAACGACATATCCTTTATTAGCTGACAGAACTCTCCGACAGCCTTAACGCCCATTGGAGAGAACATGTCTTGAAGGTGGAACCACTGGGTATGCTTTCCAACATTCAATCCTTCACTTTTTAGATATTCAATGGCTTCACTGAATTTATCGGATTTAACTCTCTCGAATTTCTCGGCCTCTTCAATGGTACTATTGTCAAAACCATCTATACATGCTTTAATACCTCTTTTGTAGCCTTCCACTTCGTAACCCACAACTCCGAGATTCGTCAGCCTTCTTGCAACAACATCTGCGCATTCGTTGAAGAATGGAATATGGTATCTCTCTTTATGTCCTTCGATTTTTATTTCAGCCTGCCCGGCGTGAATCGCTTCATGCAGAGCGTATCTGTCAATTCCCAATATACCGCCGCTCCTGTCGTGGTAATCTCCAACCGCTCCAACAACTGCTAGATAGGCAAATTTGCTCATCTCATCCGTCATCGACCTACTGACCAGATAGCACAGCGTTGAGGCTGAAATAAAGGTATCACCTGAGATACCGACTAGCTCAGGGTCGAGAACGAATACATTGTTGCTTTCTATGCTCTTTGCCGGATGATGGTCAATGATATAAACTGTATTTCTGCCGGCATCGATTTTGTCTATGGTCTCCGCTGCCATACCAGCAAGATCGGTGTAAACAATTATCTGTTCCTCTCTTCCTTGGTGAATCTTCCTGATTATCTCTGGATATACTTTTTCAATGCAGATCCGCTCCGGCTTATGCTCCATACATCCGCAAAGATGGGAAAGGATGGCTCCGGAACAAATTCCATCAGCGTCATTGTGATGTACAACAGTTATCTCATCCAGCTCATACTCCTTCAACCTCTCAGCCACTTGTTTGATCCATTCAAAAAATTCTTTATTAACGAAACTTTCCATAAACATTAACCTAACTTCTTCTTTAAAAAGTGTATCGGTTGTGATGAGTTGTATAGGGAGAGATAGCACGGGGAAAGTTGAGATATCAAACCACACTTCTGAAAAAAGGTTAAATCCGAACATTCCAACATCATTCGGAGGGGAAAATGTCAATGGAGAAAAACCGACGGGTCTGGCAACTCATTCTACTGCTGATGTTGGCTGTAGCAATAGCTGGCTGTGCAACCCAGGAAGTTAAGGAACCTGTAAAACCTGCAGGGGAACAGACAGTAACCGAAACAATAATCAAGAATATATCGCCCGAGGAGGCATATGAACTCATACAGAAAAATAAAGGCAACTCTGATTTCATCATATTAGATGTTCGAACACGTCAGGAGTTCTCACAAGGTCATATAGATGGCGCCGTCAATCTTGATTTCTACTCAAAATCCTTCAGGGAGGAGCTGAATAAACTGGATAAAACCAAGACATACTTGGTTTACTGCAGAACCGGACACAGAAGCGGGCTCGCAGCAGAAATCATGAAGGAATTGGGCTTCAAAAATGTGTACAACATGATGGGCGGCATTGTGGAATGGCAAGCAAAGGGATTTCCAATTGTGAGCTGAACTTTTTGTTCAGTTTATTAAGCTAAAATTATAAGATAGCTTTAAAAATACTTATTTTTTGTATTTGTTTCAGCGATTCAACCAGATACTTACAAGTTAAGATTAATACATTGAAAAAATTTTTAAATTTTTAAATTGTCATTCATCCATGAGTGTTCAGACATGTCAATCACACTTATTAGTGGCGAAATCTGACAGGTTTGAAATAAGGCTTGCGGGCAGAGGGGGTCAGGGCCTGATAAAAATGGGCCTGATTCTGGCTGAATCTGCTGTTCGAGAGGGTAAAAAGGTCATTCAGCTCCAGAGCTACGGTTCTGAGCCCAGAGGTGGATTGAGCAAAAGCGATGTGATAATAGGGGATGTGGACTATCCCGGAATCCTGAAACTGGATGTTTTGCTGAGCTTGGATCAGCAGGCTTACGATGAAAGCTTATCGCTTCTGAAACTAGGTAGCCTGATAATTTTTGACTCTGATATGGTGAAACCCAAGCTGCTGGCAGGAGTTCAGCATTCCATACAATTCACACGAATTGCTGAGGAGCTTAGAGATAGGACATGTGCTAACAGCGTGGCGCTGGGTTATCTTGTTGCTGTTACAGGGATAGTTGAAAAGGAGACGGTGGAGGAAGTCATGGCCGAGAGTATGGCGGGAAAGTTTCCGCGGGAAGTTGTGGAGATCAATCTGAGAGCATTCAACAGGGGGTATGCAGAGGGATATGCCCGCAATCATGATAGATCAACGCTTCTGCAAAAAGTGCATTATATGTGCTGAATTCTGTCCAGAAGGGATTCCTGACCCACATAGCTCTTTTACTGAGAGCCATAAATCCACGAAATGCAGGCTTTGTAAGCTGTGTGAGCTTTACTGCCCCGATTTTGCCATATCTGTTTATGGAGACGTTGTGGAGACGGAAGGGATCATGAGGGTTGAAAGATGAGGCTCGTTCAGGGGAACGAGGCGGTTGCCGAAGCTGCCATAAAAGCTGGCTGCAGATTTTATGCAGGTTACCCCATCACACCATCCTCGGAAATAATGCACTTCATGGCCAGAAAACTGCCCGAAGTTGGTGGAATTTTTGTGCAGATGGAAGATGAAATTGCATCCCTTGCCGCAGCAATTGGGGCGTCGATGGCCGGGATGGTTTCAATGACTGCAACCTCTGGGCCGGGTTTTAGCCTAATGCAGGAGAATATCGGCTATACTGCAATGACTGAGGTGCCGGTGGTCATTGTGAATGTTATGCGAGCCGGGCCAAGCACGGGCATACCAACGGCACCCAGCCAGGGCGACGTGTTTCAGGCCATGTACGGCTCTCATGGAGACTATCCGGTGATCGTCATTTGCTTGGCTGACGTTCTGGATTCTTATCTGCTGACTGCAAGAGCCTTTCATCTTGCCGAGAAATGCAGAACTCCTGTTGTAGTCCTCTCCGACGAGATAGTGGGACATATGAGAGAGAGCGTTACACTTCCTGAGATTGAAAGCATTGCGATTGATGAGAATGGAAAAGCGGAAAGGCCTGAAATGCCAGTAATTGGGAGAGATCCAGACGTTTACTACACAGGACTTGCCAGTGAGGATGGACGGGTTATTTCTGATCTGGATGAGTACGACAGGCTGATAAAAAGACTTTACAGAAAAATAGGGGGTGTTGCTTCATGCAAGATCGAGAATGGCGATGCAGACACCATCTTATTCACCTATGGCTCAACATATAGGGCTGCAAAGGCGGTAATGAAGGTGGCAGATGTTGGAATATTCAAGGCCGAAACTCTGAATCCTTTCCCTGAGAGGGAGCTGAGAAAGGTTGCGAAAAAAGCTTCCAGAATAATTGTGCCGGAGATGAATGTGGGAAAAGTCGTGAAGGAGGTTGAGAGGGTTGTTTACGGATCATGCAAGTCTTGTGAAGTTATATCTGTAGCAACTCACCGTCGTATTGACCCCTTCACAATTCTGGAAGCAGTGGAGATGGCGGGTCGGGTATGATGACTGGTTTTGGCACTCCAACCACTGCTCAGCAAGCTGGTCAGGCCAGCAATCAGGATAAGTTGAAAGAGCTCGTTAAGCTTCCAACAACCTGGTGTCCCGGATGTGGAAATGGAATAATTTTAGGAGCTTTTTTGAGGGCCTGCTTAAAGTTAGTGGATAATAAAGAGCTTGAAATGAAAAACATTGTCGTTGTGAGCGGGATTGGATGCAGCGGCAGAGTAACTCAATTTCTGAAGTTCAGCTCTGTTCACTCTACACACGGAAGGGCAATACCACTTGCCACCGGCATCAAACTTGCCAATCCCGAGCTCAAGGTAGTCGTCATGATGGGTGATGGAGACGCATTTGCCATAGGCGGAAACCACTTCATTCATGCTGCTAGGCGAAACATTGACCTCACTGCAATAATCTTCAACAACTCCCTTTACGGAATGACGGGTGGACAACTTTCGCCAACGACTCAGGAAGGGGAGAAAACACCAAGTTCACCCTTTGGAAACGTTGAAAGGCCCTTCAACATCTCTGAGCTTGCAATAACTGCTGGAGCAACCTATGTAGCCAGATGGACCACGTTCCACGTCAAACAGCTCCAGAAATCCATTGAAGATGCCTTATCCCACAGGGGTTTTGCAGTTGTTGAGGTTATAACCGGCTGCCCTACTCGAACAAAAAAGAAACCTTCAGAGCTTTTGAAGATGCAGAAAAACATCAGACCATTGAGGGTTCTCAAAAAAGTGGAAGATCAAGAAGTTGAGGAATTTGTCAGCAAATACTACCGGCTTGTAAGAGAGCTAGGTAAAACTGGCAGGCGTTAAGGTAAGGCTAAGGTTAGCAAAAACTTAATTTTGAGGGAGTAAAGTCATTCTATGGAAACCAGAAAAATACAGCTCATTGGCAGCTCCAGTTACATGATAAGTCTCCCCAAAAAGTGGATTCTCTCTCATAATCTCAAACAGGGGGATGAGGTCACAGTTTACGCTTATGAGGGTATGGTTGTTGTTCTGCCCAAAGAATACAAACGACTGGTCAGGATTGTAATGAAGGGGATACATGAAGAAAAGGGGGACTTCTTGCGCCGATACATTTATGCCATCTATATGCTAGGTTTTGACGAGATCGTCCTTGAAGATATCGATGCAGCGTCGCTGCTGGACAGCTTCACCGAAATTGTGCATGAACTCATAGGGATGGAGATAATCGATGTGGCTGATGACAGGATTGTCTTCAGAATTCTGGTAACTCCTGAGCTCGATGTAATCACTGTGCTTAGAAGAATCGTCCAGATGATAAACAGCATGTTCGAGGACGCTTTGGCAATCCTTAATGGAAAGGAAGATGTTGAAGGGGTTGAAAAGGTAATTAGAAATGTTTCATTGACAGAAGAGAACATTGACAGGTTTTACTGGCTAGTAGTGAGACTTGAAAACAGAATTATCAGAGAGAAATCATTCAAGTGGAATGAGCTGAGGTTTGTTTTAGGCTCACGAATGCTGGCAAAAATACTTGAGGATATCTCTGACCATATATCCCGGTTTTCAAGGTATCTGGCCGAGGTGAGGCCTGACGATGTCCCTGAAATGCCCGTTCTAATCAAATCCATTTCCGAGCTCTTCAACAAATCCTTCAACTCGTACATCGAAAGCGACCTAATTGCCAGCAATGAAGTTGCGAGGGACGTGGAAGCTGTTCAGAACAGAATAATAGGTGAACTTGACAGTTTGGATAGAGCAGGAAAGGTGAAGCCAGCTCTGGCCCTCCACCATCTCCTGGGAATAATCTGGAACATCAAATCCATTGCTGAAATAGCCATAAACAGAGCCGTCAGGGAAATGGCAACTGGACAGTAGAAGAGAATTGGGGAGATTGGAGAGGAGACGAATAGCATGAAATAGAAGTGGCGGAGAATTATGCATAACATGAAGCGTGTAGTTGTCCTCTTTATTGTAACGGCTCTGATTGTTCCGACCATAGTCATATACTTCCTCTCACCACTGCAGGTCTTAGAAATATCCGGAGTGTCAGGAAACAAGAAAGAGCTAATCCCTGTCAAGGATAAAACAACCTTTGAGATCTCCTTCATCCACTCTGTGGAGCTGTCCAGATGGGTTGAAATCTACGAAGTGAACGGCACAACACTTCACCTCAAGAAAACCCTCACAAAATCTGCTGGCTGGGGTTTACCTAGCACGACGAGCTCGGGCGACTTCTCATTTGAAGAAGTGAACGGAGAGGGATGGATGGCATATTACCTTGACAGAGATTTTAAGTCGCTTACTATCTCAACCTATTCCATAAACGATTATATACTCCAAATTGGCGATACCCGTGTGGCGCTGGAGAACTTCGGCAAACTTGTGACAGTTAAAGTGAAAACCATCCCTCGCCATGAATACTGGAGGTGGAAAATTGGTATCTGATGTTCGAAAATTCGACGTCACGAAGCTCGAAAGGAAATTCTTTCACGAGAGAGAGCTTACTGGGAAACAGGCTGTTCTTATAGTTGCTATCTCATCCCTCTTTTCTGCATTTCACGTAATAAACGGCTCATATACCGGAATGCTACCCATAGATATCGTAAAATCCGTTCACTTGGCTTTTGTTATGGCTCTCGCCTTCCTTCTCTTTCCCTTAAGAAAGAATTCGGAGGATGAAAAAAAAGGTAAAATCCCACTTTATGACGTGGCTCTGGCAGTCATTGCCTCGTATGTTGCCCTTTACATCGCAATCAACTATAGCGCTCTCCTCCATAGAGCTGCCATAGGCTTTACAACCACTGATTACGTTATTTCAGCTTTGGGAATCATTCTCGTGCTAGAAGCAACACGCAGGGCTGTAAATCCAGCTCTGGTGGTTATAGCATTAATCTTCATCCTCTACGCCAAGTTCGGGACATTTCTACCACTCATAGAGCACAAAGCTTATAGCTGGAAAGAAATCCTCGAGCACCTTTATCTGACCAAAGAAGGTATATTTGGCACACCCCTAACAGTTTCAGCCACTTTTGTTGTCCTTTTCATAATTTTTGGAGCTTTTCTGGAGAAATCCGGCGCCGGGAAATTCTTCATCGACCTTGCATATTCTCTGACTGGTGGCCTTGTAGGTGGTCCAGCAAAAGCTGCTGTTGTATCCAGTGCTCTGATGGGGACGATTTCAGGCAGCTCTGTTGCCAATACAGTTACGACGGGAGCCTTCACCATCCCTCTGATGAAAAGGGTGGGCTACAAACCTGAATTTGCCGGAGCTGTTGAGCCCGCAGCTTCAACAGGTGGTCAAATCATGCCCCCTATCATGGGTGCCGCAGCATTTATCATGGCAGAGTTCGTTGGGATGCCCTATGTGAATATTGTTTATGCTGCCATCATCCCTGCCTTTCTTTACTTCTTTGGAGTTTTCACAGCAGTTGACCTTGAAGCAAGAAAGGAGAACCTGAAAGGTTTGCCAAGAGAGGAGTTGCCCAGCTTTTTTGGAGTGCTGAAAAGCGGCTGGTACTATCTCATCCCCCTTGCCGTCATAATTTACATGCTGGTGGGTGGCTACACCCCCATACTTGCAGCCGTCTATGCTATTCTCGTGGTGGTTGCAATAATAATCTTGAATCCAATTTTATCGAACCTGAAAAAGAGAGAAAGGCCATGGGGAGATGTGGCTAAAGAAATAATTTCAACTCTTATGGATGCTTTAAGCCATGGTGGGAGAAGTGCTGTTGCCGTTGCCCTTGCATGTGCCTCAGCAGGCATAATCGTTGGAGTTGTAACTCTAACAGGTTTGGGCTTCAAAATCGCCGCAGCAGCTCTTCAAATCTCTCAAGGTCAAATTCTCTTTATACTCATGCTGACCATGCTGGTCTCCCTTGTGCTGGGGATGGGTGTGCCAACAACAGCCAACTACATCATAACAAGTACAATCGCTGCTCCAGCCATCATAACCTTCATGGCTCTAAGCTACGGAATGAATGTCAGAGACTTCATTGACCAGTTTCCAGAGCTGATCCTGCCTGCCCACATGTTCGTATTCTATTTCGGAGTTGCGGCAGATCTGACACCCCCAGTAGCTCTGGCTGCCTATGCTGGTTCTGCAATTGCTGGAAGCGACCCTTGGAAAACGGGCCTCAACGCTTTCAAGATTGGGATCGGGAAGTATTTGGTTCCGTACATTTTCATATTCACACCTTCGGTTCTGCTGATTGGAGTAAATCCGACCCTTGACAGCATTTCCAGCCTGCTGATAGTTGTACTCTCAGTTATGGTAGGTATCGTGGCAGTAAATGCTGGAACAATAGGATATCTTGCCGGAAAACTTAAGAATTACGAGAGAGTTGTAGCCTTTGCTACAGGACTGCTATTGCTTTCTCCAGACATTCAATATAAATTACTGGGGCTCATATTGCTTTTGGTAATTGTTATAAAGCAGTTGAGAAAATAATAATTCAGGTGATGTAATGAGGAAGTACCTGGTAGTTTTTCTGGCAATCGGAATCGCTCTTTTGCTGGCAGGCTGTGCCCAGCAGGAGAAGGCTCCAGATGAGAAGGAAGTCCAGCTGACAATTCTGACCGGTGGAGCTGCTGGCACATACTATCCCATCGGTGGAGCAATGGCAACAGCAATCAATGATTACGCAAAAGGAGTAAAAGCAACGGCAGTCACATCTGGAGCTTCTGTCACGAATGCGAGAAAGATTGGGGAGAAAGAAGCAGAACTTGCCCTTCTACAGAACGATGTTGCATATTATGCATATGAAGGACTTGAGATGTTCAAGGATAATCCGGTTAAAAACATAAGGGGGATAGCTACGCTCTACCCAGAGGTCATACAAATCGTAACGCTGAAGGAGTCCGGCATAAAGAGTGTTTACGACCTGAAGGGTAAGAGAGTTGCAGTTGGAGCTCCCGGGAGCGGGACAGCAGTTGATGCCCTGCAGATTCTGAAAGCAGCAGGAATTGATGAGAGTAATGCAAACATCGAGTACAGGAACTTCAAAGAGGTTGCCGATGGCCTTAAGGATAAAACAATAGACGCTGGATTCATCGTTGCAGGAGTGCCAACAGCAGCGGTGAGCGATGTTGCGTCAGTCAGGGATGTGATGATCGTAGAGGTTCCTGATGAAATCTACCAGAAGCTCAGTCAGGATTACAAGTTCTATGTCCAGTACACTATTCCGGCAGGAACCTACAAGGGTCAGGATGAGGATGTCAAAACTGTAGCAGTGCTGGCCATGCTGGCAACCCGGGAAGACATGCCAGAAGACATCATCTATGAGGTAACAAAAGCAATATTTGAGCACAGAGATGTCCTTGTAGCTGCTCACAAGAGAGCAGAAGACATAACGCTTGAAACAGCTCTTGATGGCATGTCAATACCGCTGCACCCAGGTGCAGAGAAGTACTACAAGGAGAAAGGCTTGATTTGAAGATTTCTTTTCTATTTTTTATTTTCTTTTATTTTCTCCCATCAAAACATCCTCAGGCTGAGCATACCAGAATCTTTTTAACTCACCTCTCTATTGAAGCTTGATGAGAGTCGTTATTTACGGTTTTGGGCAGATTGGGAGATTGATTGCGAAATCCGCCATAAAAAAAGGGTTTGAAGTGGTTGGAGCTGTGGACGTGAACCCTGAGCTTGTGGGAAAGAAGATTCACCAATTAGATGGGTTTGATGAACTCGGGGTATCATCAGAAGCAGCTATTAAGGATTCTCTGGATTTCGAGGATGTTGATGTTGTTTTTCTGACCACTGGCTCTTTTGTTCCTGACATTCTGCCGGAGCTTAAAGAGTGCATTGAATCAGGTTTTGATGTGGTGAGCTCATGCGAAACCCTGAGCTATCCAGAATTTCGCTATCCAGAGCTTGCCAGAGAAATTAATCAGCTCGCCATTGAAAACAATGTAAGCGTCCTTGGAGCTGGCATAAATCCTGGATTCCTGCTTGATTTACTTCCAGCAGTTCTTTCAGCAACTTCAGTAGAGGTTAAGAAAATTAGGGCTGTCAGGAGCGCAGATGCTTTGAAAAGGAGATCGAGTTTCCAGAAAAAGATTGGGCTGGGTATGGAGGTCAACGAGGTGCAGAAAAAGCTCGGAAAAGAGCTGACAGGGCACGTAGGATATGGTGAATCAGTTTGCCTGATAGCCGATGCTTTGAACTTCACACTTGAAGATGTTGAAGAGGGGCAGGAAATAGTTGTTGCGAAGGATGACTGTATCGTTGAAGCTGGGAAAGTTCTAGGGCTCATAGGATTCGGTTCAGGTATCAAAAATGGCGAGGAAGTAATCAGGGTGGAATTTCACGCTTACGCTGGGGCAGAGGAGTACGAGGAGGTTGTTATAGAAGGAGATAATCCGGTTGTGTGGAGAAGTAGCGGAACGAAAGGAGATATAGGGACTGCCAATGTCTTGGTAAACCTTGCGAAATCAGTTGTAAACTCGGAACCCGGGTTAATTAAAATCAGTGATATAATTCCGTTCCGCTGACCTCCTCACCTCGCTGATTTTTAATTTCATATTTTAATTCCATGATGCTCAAACTTAAATACTTGAAAAACCCAAAATAATTTCATGGTTCTTGAGGTGATGCTCATGGACGAAGTTAACAGGATTGTAACCCTCTGTGGTAAAGATTGGGCCAAGATCGGTGTTGAGTTTACATTCCTCGGTGGCAAACAGGAGTGTGAAAACTGCAAGATTAAAAGAGCCTGTCTGAGACTCAGAGAAGGCTCCAAGTATAAGATCGTTGGATTGAGGGACGGCACTGTGCAGGAATGTCCGCTCCATGACGAGGGAGTGATAGCTGTTGAAGTTGTTGAACTCCCCATCATGGCGGCTGTTGATGCGAAAATAGCTGTGGAGGGTGCAAGAATCCATTTTGAGAAGAGAAAATGCACAAACATCGATTGTGGCCTCTATAACCTCTGCAACCCTGTTGAAGTGACAAATGGAGAGCAGCTGATTGTGGAAAAGATTATCGGCGACGCACCTGTTGATTGTGGAAAGGGCTACGCAATAAAGGTTGTGGAGCTCAAGAGGGAGGGTTGACTCAGGGCTGGATCAGCCGGGTCAGCTGGATCGGTTAGATCAGGAAACAAACAGCTTCATTATTTTTAGCCCATCTATAAGCCCGTATTTGCCTTTTTTACATTCCTTCTCTGAAAATGCTTTTGTACCATCACTTTTTCCGGTTATGGCGAAGGGTACCGGCTCAGCCACGTGGGTTTTCGCTTTAATAGGTGTTGGATGGTCGGGAAGCAGAGCTATTCTGACTTCCTCAAGATCGATTCTGTCCAAAATATATCCGGCTATCTTTTCATCGTAGATCTCGATGGCTTCCACTTTCAGCTCAGCATCTCCTTCATGGCCAGCCTCATCTATGCCCTCGGTATGCAGCACAACAAAATCATAATTTCTCAGGGATTTCAGGGCTGCTCTTGCAAGTCCACGGTAATTTGTATCTATCCATGCGGTAACGCCGTCAACATAAACGCAGTCCATCCCCAGTCCTTTCCCTATGCCATAAAGCAAATCTACCTCGCTTATCATAGCTCCCTTCAATCCATAACGCTCTTCTATTTTTGGAAACTCTGGTAATTTCCCACCGCTCCAGAGCCACACCATGTTTGCCTTATCTGTCACTTCTGGAAGCACTTCAGCACTCCACTTTATAACTTCCTTTATGAGTTCTGCAAGCTCTCCGTCCCTTGGCATATGTGGGTTTATCGGTTCCCCCGTTATATCGTGTGGTGGTGTTGTTACTGGTGCTTTTGAGAAATTGCCATTGATGGCTGCGATGTTTCTAAATCCAACACCCGGGTGGAAGATTATGTTATCCCACTCTTTTTCCCGGTTCAGGAATTCTATTACCTTTTTAGCCTCACTGTTCTCGATTCTGTTCCCGCTGTAATCTACCATGATGCCATTCTCAACATAAACGAGATTACATCTGAAAAGCCAGTCACCCTTAACCCCTCTTGCCAGAGCTTCGATGGGGCCTCTGCCAGTGTAGTACTTTCTCACGTCAACCCCGAGAATCGTGAGGTTGGCAATGTCGCTTCCAGGCTCAAATCCTTCAGGAATTGTTATTGCCAGACCGCATGATGAGGCTGAAGCTATTTCATCCATGTTGGGAGTGTCAGCATACTCAAGAGGGGTTTTATTTCCTAGCTTCTCTACCTTCCAGTCAGCCATGCCATCAGGTATGAGCATGAGGTACTTGGTAGAGTTCATCGAAGGGCAATGGTTTAAACTCAATTAAATAATTTTAGGGTACTTTGTGGTTTTGGTAATTCTGGTGATTTTGCGATACTTTTGTTATCAGTGCGGACTCTAACAACTCTAATAAACACTCTAAACCCTTATGGTTTCAGGATTAACTTTTTAAGCTATCTACTGTAAAGCCCAACAAGCTCTCCATATTGGATGACGTGTCCCTCCATAGCCTTAATCAACTCATCCTTGCTCTTTATGTCCTCTCCAAGCATGGTGTCCAACACATAAACTTTGAAGAAGTACCTGTGGGGTTTGCCTTTCGGTGGACATGGCCCTCCATATCCATATCTTCCAAAATCGTTCTTTGCCTGCAACATCTTCACTGGTTGGCTTACACTTCTATCCTTCGGAATGTTTTCGGGAATCTGGTTGACTGGAGGAATATTCCAGGCAACCCAGTGGGTAAAGGTACCGATGGGGGCGTCGGGGTCATCCATTATAATGGCCATGGATACTGCCCGGTCAGAGACTCCTTCTATAGTGAGTGGCGGTGAAATGTCATCACCATCACATGTGTACTCTACGGGAATTCTTTCCATGTTCCCAAATACAGATCTTACCTCAATCTTCTCAATTTCCTCGATTTTCTCCATTTCGCTCACCTCCTTTGAAGTACATGCATAAAATTGTGCGGCAATAAAAATCACGAGCAGCAGATATAATCTCATGAAATAAAATATTGATACTTCACTCGATAAATCTTTCGATAGACCTTTCATCTCAAAAGTTAAACAAATCTCACCACACCTCATCAAGCCCATCAAGTTTATGAAGGGTCAGAGCAACAGAGGGAATGGGTGATTGAATGGTTAAAGATGAGAAAATAGCCTCTCTTGCAGACAGCATAGTTTCTAGGTTTAGGAATGCAGGTGTTGAGGTTGAGAGAAGTGAGATTGTGAAGAGGCTCAAACTACTAATTCATGAGTTCAAGGTTCCTGAAGGAGAAGCTGTGCGTACTATCACCAACTGGTTGATGAAGGAGCATGAGGTCTCTAGAGAGCAGTTAGTGGAGAAAGAGAGCGCATTGGTTAAAATTGGAGACATTAATAAGGCTGGTGAGTGGGTTAGCCTTAAAGCGAGAGTCGTTCAACTCTGGGATGCCACAAGTCCTAATGTCTCTCAGGTGGGACTCATTGGTGACGAAACAGGCATAGTGAAGTTTGTTATATGGGTGAAGGCTGGCAAAGGAGAGGTAGAAGAAGGCAAGAGCTACCTCTTCAAAAATGTTGTCACAGATTCATTCGGTGGAAGACTCCAAGTTAATGTAAACCGTTTCAGCGAGATTGTTGAGATAGATGAGGAAATACAGCTTCCTCCCAAGGAAATAGAGGTGGTGGGGGCTCTTGTAGCTATACAGCAGAACAGCGGCCTCATTCAGCGTTGCTCTGAATGCAGGAGAGTTATGACGAAGGGAATCTGTCCGGTGCATGGAAAGGTTAAAGGCTATGATGACCTCCGAATAAAGGGTGTTTTGGATGATGGAGCCAGCATCTATGAGATAATTCTTAACCAGGACAATATAAAGGAGCTAACAGGAATAGGGCTTGATGAAGCCGTCAAAATCGCTCATGAGACCCTTGATAGAAATGCTGTATTGTCCGAACTAAAAAAGGCACTGTTGGGGAGATATCTGAAAGTGGATGGTACAAAGGGGGAAAGGTTTTTGCTAGTAAAGCATGTGGAGTTTATTAGAGAAGCCGATGCTAAAGAGCTTTTGGAGGAGTTGCAGGAGGAGTTGCAATGACTGACGGTATAAGGCGGAGAGAAGTTGCTTTGAGGCTCTTTGCTCATGAGCTCAGCAGATCAACCCACAAAATAGAGCCGGCAGGTGAAAGAGAGCCCGCTTATGTGCTCACCCCCACCGGAGCAAAGGTTAATAGAGTCTTTTCAGTAGGAGTTTTACTGGACAAAGAGGAAGTCAGACCGGATTCAAATCTCTGGAGACTCCGTGTAAGCGACCCAACAGGGGTCTTCACAGCCTTCATCGGCAGATATCAGCCTGATGCTCTTGAGAGCGTAATAGAAATAGAGCCTCCTGAGCTGATTGCTATCGTTGGGAAAGTTAGAGTTTTTGAAGGACTGGAAAGGAACTTCGTAAGAGTCGTTCCTGAAAATATAAATGTGGTTGATAGAACTACAAGGGACATCTGGGTTTGTGAGACTGCAAGGAGAACATTGGAGAGGCTAAAAGAGTTCGGAAAGACAGAGGACTCGAAGCTTGCCATGGAGATCTACAACACGGACATTAACGAATATTTGGGGATAGTCAAGCAGGCACTGGCTGCGATAGTTGAAGAGCAGATTCAAGAGATTACAGAGCCACCAGAGGAGGAAGAAGAGGAAGAATTCGAAGGCTTTGAGTTTGAAGAGGAGGAATGGGATCTTTCAGACCTTCTGGAGGACTGAAATGGATAAGTGGGTTTATGAACTCATCGTTGAGAAAATTCCCCCTTTTTCTTTTCTGAAAGGCAGGCACGTCACAACTTTTCAGCTTCTCTTAATGCTCTTTGTCGGTATCGGGATATCTCTGTACTATCACCTCCCCTTCCGGTCGTTGATAATGGGGAGTTTGACAATTCTGGTTGTGGTGATATGGAGCAGGCTAACACTGATAATCGCTCCAACCATACGTGCCTTTCGCCCTTCGCTGAGTGAAGAGGAAAATGGAATTATTGAGTGGTACAGGGAATTGCTTTTCAGTAAAAAACGTCCTGAGCTGTTTGCAGGGCTGGCCATCTTTATACCCCTCATTACGTATCTCTATTTCAATCCCTACCTTATACACTACTATCTCGGTGACAATCTGGTGGTGATAGCCTTTGCAATGGTTCTAGCCTGGGATGTGGCTTACAGAGCTGGCATAGGTCTCTGGGTTTATGCTTTGTGCCTTATCAGGTCGTTCAGACTTTTTGAGGCTTCCAAGAGGAGAAAGGGTTTAGAACATACTCTTCTAAACGACCTTAAAGCAATGGAGAGGATGGATAGAAGAGGAGTCGTCTATGCTCTGACAGCTCTGTTGCTTTTCCCTGTTCTCTCTCCAGACAAGCATCTCACGATCTTCGTGATACTCTATTCTCTTTCTATTATGACCTTCTCAATGCTTTCTATATCTCTGATAAGGCGGGTTCCATGGTTACCTCCAGATATTGCGGAGCTTCTTGAAAAGGCCAAGTTTGCATATGTGGGCCATGAAGGTGAAGATTTCCCTCACATCACTCCTGTTGTTCAGGTCTTTAATGGCAGAAATGTTTATTTTGTAACATCAAAGGCCAGTAAAAAATTCAAGCTTCTCAAGAAAAATAACAGGATTGCGGTTCTGATAGATGAAAGAGACCCAAGGGACTTTTTCGGAAATAAGGCTGTTCTGATAGTTGGTAAGGCAAGATATTATGAGCTTCACAATTTCCTCCCGAACATTTTAAAGCTGACAAAGGTCAGAAATCTCTTCATGGAAAAATACAGCCAGTATATTTCCACTTACGGTAAGAGGAAAGAGGAACTTCCAGAAGCATGGCGTTTGACACCGATTCTTAAGAGGATCCCAGTTGAAGTTGAGCCAGAGTGGGTGGTTTACTGGAGAGGGGCGAGAAGAATAAGGATTGGGCTGTGATATCATGTTGCCGTATGAGGTTAGAGTATTGCTGAACACGAATTATTTCGGTTATCTCTGCACTAGGGGAAGCTATCCTCACATAACCCCCATTTTCTTCGCCTATGATCAAAGGGAATCCCTGTACTTCATGTCGGATTTTTCCTCAAAAAAAATCCGGAACATTATGAAAGACCCCCGTGTCAGCCTAGTTGTGGATGTAAGAGATGATAGCGATCCCTTCAACAATGAAGGAGTGATGGTTTCAGGAATTGCGAAGATTTATCTTCCCGGAGAAATAGAGCTAGACGAGTATCATGATATATACACCATTTACGACTTATTCAAATCCAAGTATTCCGAATTCGTGGAATTTGAGAATGGAGAGGATGTTATAGTAGAGGTAGGGATCTGGAAGGTGAGTTATTGGAAGGGTCCTCATTTCAAGACCATCAGGGTGAAACGATGACAAGAATAATACTCTTTACTGGGAAGGGTGGAGTGGGAAAGACCACGATAGCAGCAGCAACAGGGATAAAATGTGCATCTCTTGGCTACAAAACTCTGGTTATTTCTACGGACCCTGCCCATAGTTTGGCAGACTCCTTTCAGAGAGAACTTGCACCCTACCCAGTAGAGATCAGAGAGAATCTATACGGAATGGAAGTGAATGTTGAGTATGAGCTGGAAAAGCACTGGGAAACAATTAAAGAGTATCTAAAGCTCTTCTTCATGTCTCAGGGGATTGAGGATGTTGTTGCAGAGGAGCTGGCAATATTTCCGGGCTTTGATGAACTTGCAAGCCTCCTCCACCTTCTGGAGAAATACGAGAGCGGGGAATATGATGTGATAATACTTGACTGCGCTCCCACTGGTGAAACGCTGAGGCTTCTTAGCGTCCCTGAGGTGGCAAAGTGGTATATGAACAGGTTTTTTGGAATAGAGAAGAAGCTTCTCAAGGTTGTGAGGCCAATTGCCGAGCCATTGATTGATGTACCATTGCCAAGTGAAGAAGTTCTTGATAAGGTTCAGGAACTCTATGTGAAAATTGGGAGGCTGAAGGAGATTCTGGAGAGTGATGAAGCCACAATACGGCTTGTTATGAATCCTGAGAAAATGGTAATTAAGGAGAGTGAGAGGGCCTTCACATATCTAAACCTTTTTGGCTATGCTGTAGATGCAGTGATAATCAACAAGATATTTCCAGAGGAGGCTGGAGGCTACTTCAAGTACTGGTTTGAAGCCCAGAAAAAATACATGGAGGAAATAAAGCACAGCTTCCCCGTCCCTATCTTCAGAGTCATGTTTAAAGAGAGAGAAATTGTCGGCGATGAACTGGAAAAGCTTGCCAATGAAATCTATGGGGAAAAGGACCCGGCTGAGGTTTTTGTAACTGAAAAACCCATGAAAATAATCAAGGATGACGAGGGATATTCCTTTTACATCAAAGCCCCATTCATTAGAAAAGAGGAAGTGAAGCTTATGAAGAGGGGGGATGAGCTAATCGTTGTTGCAGGGCAGTGGAAAAGGATAGTATTTCTTCCGCAAAGCCTCGCTTTGAAGGATGCAGTCAAGGCAAGTTTTAATAATGGTGAGATAAAAATACTGTTCAGGTGATAAACATGAAGGAGATCAAGATCAGGATTCCTGAACCCTCCGACATATTTCCGGAGAATTTCTCCATGCACATGCTCAAAGCCTACAAAGAGTTTCTTCTTGCTTTCAGGGAGCTCATTGATGAGCGTATAAAGAGGATTGAGGAGATTGAGAAGGAGGAGGGGAAAAAAGAAATTAAAAAGATTGAAATAGAGTAACAAGGAAGGGTGACATGGATCTTCAGCTCATTTTCCTGATGGCTTTTTCGCCAAGCATCGCACTGCTGTGGTACATCTATACCAGGGATAAAATAGAACCGGAACCAAGAAAGTATGTTATTGCAACTTTTCTTTTTTCTGCTACTGTTTCACCACTGGTAGCCCTCGTTCTCGAACCCTTGTTACCACATACTGGGTTCTGGGTTGCTTTTGGAGCAGCCCTGATAGAAGAGCCAGCAAAGTTGCTAGCAGTTTACATCCCCTACAGAATGAGGCAGATGGATGGAATAATGGATGGTGTTGTTTATGGAGTTGCAGCCGGCGTGGGTTTTGCTGCCACCGAAAACATCATTTATGGGCTGGGCTTTGGTGTGGAAACAACGTTTATCAGAGGATTTTTCACCCCCATAGCCCATGCCACCTTTACAGCTATAGCTGCTGTTGGGCTCGGTCTGGTATCTGAGGACCTAGGGAGGAGTGTGAAACCCTATCTTGCCACAGCAATTTTGTTTCACGCCATCTGGAACCTTACAGCCTTCTACTTGGGTGATTTGTACAGCATAGCCATACTGATACTAAATATTACAGTTTTAATTCTTCTTATCAGGGTTGGAATAGCAGAGGACAGACAAAAGCTGGACTATTATCTCTTCAAAAGGCTGAGGTAGCGGAAAGTCTTTATTTCAATGGTTTCAACGACCCATATGGATGATGTAATAATAGGGCTGGAAGTTCATGTTCAGCTCAACAGGCTCAAAACTAAACTCTTCTGTTCATGCCCAATTAATTATCATGATAGCGAACCAAATACTCATGTCTGCCCCGTCTGTCTGGGTATGCCAGGAGCTATGCCGGTCATCAACAAGGAAGCTGTTAAAGCAGCAATAAAGATTGCTTTAGCTCTTAATGCCGAAGTGCAACCCTTTACAGTCTTTGATCGAAAAAACTACTTCTATCCTGACCTGCCAAAGGGCTTCCAGATAAGCCAATACGATCGCCCTCTTGCTCTGGGTGGTTATGTAACTATTGAAACTGAAGATGGAGAGAAGAAAATAGCGTTGAAGAGGATACACATGGAAGAAGATCCAGGAAAGCTTAGTTATAAAGGCAGCATAACTCTTGCAAAGTACTCACTGATTGATTACAACCGTTCCGGCGTTCCACTGCTGGAAATAGTGACTGAACCGGTTATGAGTTCACCGAAAGAAGCTAGACTTTTCCTGAACAAGCTCAGGATAATTCTGGAGTATCTTGAGGTCTTCGATGGAAATCTTGAAGGAGCTATGAGGGTTGATGCCAACATAAGCCTGAAAGGCGGGGGAAGAGTTGAGATAAAGAACATTTCCAGCTTCAAAGGCGTTGAAAGAGCTTTGAGCTATGAAATCACTAGGCAGAGGAATCTTCTGAGAAGGGGCAGGGTGGTTTTGAGGGAAACGAGGCACTTCGATGAAGTAAACAACATAACCGTATCTCTGAGGAGTAAGGAGGAGGAGCAGGATTACCGATACTTCCCCGAGCCAGACCTCGTCCCCATTCACACATCTGAGCTTGTTGACGAGGTAAAGGATTTGCTACCAGAGATGCCCGAGGAGAAGAGGCAGCGATTCATTCAGCAGTACGAAATTGGGGATAACTTCGCAAAGGTGCTAGTTCTCGACCCAAAAATGGCAGATTATTTTGAGGAAGTTGCTTTACAGCTCGATGCAAAGCTTGCAGCAAGCTGGATAGTGGATGTGTTGAGAGGAGAGCTGAACTACAGGGGATGGGACTTCAGGGTAGGATGGGAGAAGCTGAGGCCAGAGGAGATGATAAGGCTGCTGAAGTACTTTGTAGAGGAGAAGATTACAGAGAAGGGAGTTGTGGAGGTCATCAGAACCAAGCTGGATGAGGGCGGAGATATTGATGCTATAATTCAGTCTAAAGGGCTTTTTGCCATACCAAAGACCGAAATCGAAAGGCTATGTAGAGAAGCGATAGAGAAGAATCCAAAAGCGGTTGAGGATTATAAGGCGGGGAAGAAACAGGCTGCTAACTATTTGGTTGGTTACGTCATGAAGGTTACCCGGGGCAGAGCAGACCCGGCTGAGACTGCGAAGATCATCAGGGAGATGCTTAGTAACTAAATACCTAGTAGCTAAATTGTAACTTAAATTTTAATAACTAGTCTAGATGATAATCAATTAACCTTATATTTTTTGGAGTCTAATTAGTGTGATGAAGGTGCTTCTAGTCAATCCACCTTCTGAAACCGCAATTAAGGAATATCTGGGTGCTGCTGCCCCTCCCATTGGTCTAGCAAGTTTGGCGGCAGTTGCCATCCAAGAAGGCTGCAAGGTGAAAGTTGTTGATGCTGTAGCCCTAAATTTTGACTTTCATCAGCTGGAGAAGGAAATTTCCAAGTTTAAGCCGGAGGTAGTGGGCGTAACTGCCACCACTCCTGGAATCTACTCAGCGTATAGGGTAGCCGAGATTGGAAAGGAATTAGGATGTCACACAGTTATTGGCGGCCCTCATGCTACGTTCATGGATGTTGAGGTCATAACTGAATGTGATGCTGTGGATGTTGTGGTGAGGGGAGAAGGGGAGGTGACTTTTTCGCAGCTCCTAGATGCCTTTGAGAAAGACAAGCTCTCAGATGTTGCGGGAATAACTTTCAGGGATGGAGAGATGATCGTGAGAACTCCAAAAAGAAAATTTGTAGAAGATTTGGATACTTTGCCAGTCCCTGCTTTTGACTTTCTACCAAAATATTACACCGGCAATTCTAATTTTGGAGCAGTTATGACTTCTAGAGGCTGCCCATATTGTTGCGTCTTCTGCTCATCTTCCCGACTCTTTGGAAACATCTGGCGAGGACATTCAGCGGATAGAGTTGTGGAAGAACTTTCTTTACTGAATGAGATGGGAATTAGGAATGTAGAGTTTATGGACGATACTTTTAATGTAAATAAAAGGCGGGCCATAGAAATATCAAAGAAGATACGGCAGGAAAGACTTGATATTTCTTGGATTTCATCGTCAAGGGTTGACACCTTTAACGTCGACGCTGCCAGAGAAATGCGGAAAGCTGGCTGCCACTCTCTCTATTTCGGCATCGAATCTGGTAGCCAGCGGATACTTGATTTCATCGGTAAGAACATATCTGTCGAGAAGGCGGAGAAAGCGGTTAAAAAAGCCAAAGAACTTGGGTTCAGAGTTATCGGCTCGTTCGTGATAGGATTTCATCATGAGAAGGTGGAGGAGATGGATAAGACCATTAAACTTGCAAGAAAATTGCCTTTGGACTTCGCTCAGTTTACAATTGCAACGCCATATCCAGGAACGAAGCTATATGAAATTGCATCAAGACTGGGTTTGCTGTTTACAAGGGACTGGAGACGCTACACGACTCTTGAACCGGTGATGAAAAACATTCATGTTGATGCCAGACAGATTCAGGCAATGCTATCCAAAGCCTATCTCTCATTTTATCTGAGACCAAGGTATCTGCTTAAAGATGTGACGAAAAACAAGGGATTTGTCCTCAGACGAATTTTCAGCAGAGCACTACCCAACATTATAAGAGATGGTATCAGGACTGTTGCTCTTCCGATATAGCTTTTTATGGCTGCAGAAGCGAAAGCTGCAGGAAGACCATAAACTTCATAAACCCTTTAAGGAGGATAGGTTGATAGTTGCTGGTGGTTAGCGAACTCCGCTCACTTAGTCCACTAAGCACACTCCCCCCATTCAGCTTATAGGGCCCGTAGCTTAGCCAGGTCAGAGCGCCCGGCTCATAAGGGTGCATTTGACAGGCCCTGAGAGACCGGGCGGTCGAGGGTTCAAATCCCTCCGGGCCCATACCACTTTTGGTTCAAGTTAGCCCTTAAAAGAGTCTATTTCTCTTCATATGATTCGTTATGGGATCTTTAATTCTTCCTTTAACTCTTAGGGATTCACATCCTTGAGCTTGAGGACTACTGGCTCGTAAATCGGCTTAGGATTTCAAAACCCAAGTATCAGGTTGAGTGTTTTTTATGTTTTTTAAATTCATCTGGATCACATACAAATAAAACCTATATGCTGCCTATATGCTCAGGTGTGAAGGTCAAAGTCAACTCTTGCTTGATCATATCTCGCCCATGTCAAAAAAATTATAAAGATAATGCAATTCTCAATTATGTACCTAACGTTAATTGACAATCTCCTGTCCCAACTGGGACTCTTGCTTACACTCCTCTCTTTAATCTCCCTCAGCATGATTCTGAACAAAGAAACCAAAGACTTCATCAACGAAAGGGTTGGAGTTGCAAGACGTCACGGAATCCTCCTCTTGGGAGCTATACTCGTGGTCAACTTTTCTGGAACTGCCCTTTTGCTGATAGGTAGCGAGTTTATGAAAGCTATGATGGTGGCAAGTAGCGTTGTGCTTTCAGTTGCATTAATTTACATTGAAGCCTCCACAATATATACTCTGATAAAGAATGGTTATTACACAAAGCTCACAAAAGAGTTTATAGACGTAATGATTTACATGACCGTTCTTTGGTTACTTTTTGATAGATTGAGCATTTCTTGGGCGATGATAGGTGTTGCTTCATCAGTTTTGATGCTCTCTATCCTTTACTTCGCAGTAATGATTGAGAAGTACCTCCGCATAGCCTCAAGAATTGTTGTCCCAGTAAACCTCTTTTTCCTAACGTTAGGTACTAGGCTTTTCTCCGCGATGATGGGTCTCCACCTAGCAGCATTCGGACACTCTGAAGGAGCATTCAGGGGGTTTATAGCTATCAGCTACCTCGTCCTCTCAGTCTCTCTATGGTACACTTTGAGGGAGATAAGGGAGTTGGTGAAGGTTGGGTGATAGGTGGTTGTAAGTTCAGAAAAGCGGAAGTAAATTGAGACATTCTAAAATTTATCTTCAACGGTTAACGAACTCGAAATGCAACTTCTATATTATCATCTACAGCCGTGGGTTTTCTCAATTCTATCTCTATTGTTCTGAAGACTTTACGTACTTTGTCAGCATTTCCAACTTTTGTTTTGTATGCTCTCTATCAACTTTGAGTACCTGTAAATATCTTTCTTCGAAGCAATGTTTTACAGTTGGCATCGCAATACCCTCTGACCTTTCCATTATGGTCTCAAGCCTAGAGCTATTTTAGAAGTAATCAATTTCTCTAGTGAAAAGTAACTGAATGTGATTTAGCTTAAATAGTTTTCGGCATATAGACATGACATGAACTTCTTTGAGGAACTCGAGAAAGACAGATTCAGAAGGTTCCTCGGAGCTGAGATCTTAGAAGTTTCAAGGGGATATGCAAAGGTTAAAGGGGTCGTTAAAGGCGATTATCTGAACTTTCACGGAACTGCTCACGGTTCATACATAACGGCCCTCGCAGACTTTGCCTTTGCAATCGCTGGAAATTCAGATGGCATAAAAAGGTCTGCAGTTTCCATTAAAATAGACTTTTACAGGGCTGTTTATGAAGATGATGAGCTGATTGCAGAAGCTAAGATCGTTCATGGGAGGAAAATAGCCTTCTTTGAACTTAAGGTGATGAGAGGAGATGATATAGTTGCTAAAGGGGAGGCGATTGCCTATGGAAGGGGTTGAAAACAGAGGTTTTGTGGTAATTGGCTTTGAGAAGTCTTGATTTGAAATAAAGCATAAAACGTTTGGCAGGAGACCCACAAACGAAGTTTGGGGCACCGTGCTACGCACGTGTGAATGCTATTGAGAGCTCCTTTCTTTGTTAAAAGAGTGGGCAAAGGGGCTCATAACAGATGCCCTTCAATACCAGTTTTGATTCAGTTCAAATCTGCTGGAGAGTTTTGTAGTATTCTGTGGTTATTGGAAGTCTTGACACTTTTCTTCTTTCGGTTTCAACTGGAATTTTGAATACTTCTGATTTGAGTACTTGTAAATCATATTTGAAGTGAATCAAGTAGTGGAGAGGAGGGTTAGATTCCCTCTTCTATACAAAATCACTCCCTAAATAGTCTCTTGGCATAATCCGTAACCTTCCCCAGGACACTAATGGCCGTTATCACGTCCGGATAAACTGGGAACTCGTTAAGTTCGTAGTTGTTCTTGGTTTCAAAAACCGCCTCCCTCATCCCCTCAACGACAAAGTAAATGGGCTTTCCGTACTCCTTGATCTTCTTGAAATCCGGGCTGTAAGTGGGCTCTGCAATTTCAACTCCTGCCCATATCGCAACGATAATGGAATCGACGTTATCATCTTCAAGAAGGGCAGTGATGGCTGTATCATATGCTCTGTATATACCATTATATTCCACCATCGGCCAGATGTCAACAGGGTTGTTCACCATGTGCCACTCAGGTGTCACCTCTGAGATTCTTTCAATGGTCTCCTTTTCTGGCTCTGCCAGTTTTAAGTTGCTGAAATATATTGCATCAGCACCCTGAACGCAACCCGAGCCGGTGTAGTGTATAAGTGCAACTCTGTCTCCTCTAGGGAGGGGCTGGAGAGAAAATGCCTTTGTAACGTTGAAGAGCTCTTCAAAGCTGTATACTCTTGTGATGTTGGCTTGTCTGCATACGGCATCAAAAACTTCGTCATCACCGCAAATGGATGCTGTGTGACTCAGTGCTGCCTTCTGACCGTAAATACTTCTCCCACTTTTGAAGACCACAATCGGCTTTTTTGCCTGCTTTGAAACCTCATAGAAAGCCCTTCCGTTTTTGATTCCCTCTACATACATTCCTATTACCCTCGTCTCTCTATCATCAAGCAGGAAATCCAGAACTTCGTAATCCTCCACATCTGCTTTATTCCCCATTCCCACTACCTTGCTGAAGCCTATGCTTGGATGATTTGTTGCCACGTGCGCCATCATTATGCCAAGGAAAAGCCCGGTCTGTGCAACGATTCCAATTTTCCCCACCTTTATCACCGGCATCTTTGCAAATGTAGTTATGAAGCTGTTATCCGTATTGAGAACTCCAGTTGTGTTGGGACCGAAAACCCGGATTCCATTCTTTTTAGCGATTTCGAGTACCTTCCTCTCGTACTCCGCCCCAACTTCACCTTCCTCGCTGAATCCTGAGCTAACTATTACAACTCCTTTCACCATCTTCTCCGCACATTGCTCCATGACTTCCGGCACAATTCTCGCTGGAACCGCGATGATTGCTACATCAACGTCGTCCGGTATATCGAGGATGCTCGGGTAGCATCTGTAGTCCAGTATCCTGTCTGCATTTGGATTGACAGGGAATACTTTTCCCGTAAATCCGTGCTGCTTTAAATTCCAGACAATGTTGTATCCTGGCTTTCCAACCGTTCTCGAAGCCCCGATAACTGCAACGCTTTCGGGGTAGAAGAGTCTGAAGAGTTCATCTCTGCTAAGTTTCCTCCTAAAGCTTTTCCTCTCACCAACAACAGCCCTTGCGTCAGCTACAGCATAACCTTTTTCGTAAACAAAAACGGGATTCAAATCCATCTCGATTATGTTCTCCTCCTCAACAACCTTGCTTACCTTGAGTAGCAAATCAACCAGAGCGTTGAAATCTCCCTTATAACCCCTGAAACCCTCAATCAGCTTGTGACCTCTAACTTCTTTGATCATCTCCACAGCATCTCTTCTTGTAAGTGGCAGGAGCCTGATGGAAACATCCTGTAAAACTTCAACAAAAACACCGCCAAGGCCGAACATGATGACACTGCCAAACTGCTGGTTTTCAGAAACACCGACTATAACTTCTATACCCATCTCAAGCATCGGCTGAACATTTACGCCTTCAGCACCTTCAATTGCCATGAGCCTCCTGAAAGCCCTCCTAACTTCTTCCTCATTCCTGATTCCAAGGACAACTCCGCCAGTATCACTCTTATGGACTATTTTACGAGATGCTACTTTCATAACAACTGGAACGGCTGGAAAACCAACCTCCCTTGCAGCATCAACGGCTTCGTCTTCACTTTCTACGAACTTACATCTTGCAGTTTTTATTCCATGCTCTTCCAGAATCTCTTTGACTTCGTGCTCCATCAAGAATTTCATGATGCTAGTTTTTAGAGTTCATTATAAATATTGTCCATTACTTTTGGCAGGTAGCAATCTCAAGAGACAATCAATGAAATTTTGCTCTCAAACAACTAAGTTTTATAGCAAATCTTTTTCGAGAATCACACCTCTTTCCTCAAACCCGCACCTTTTATAGAACTCCCTCGCCTTGGTGTTAGTGAACTCAGTACTCACTTCAACCTCGGAGCATCCGAGCTGCTTGCACTTTTCGACAGCAGCATCTAGCAACTCCCTGCCCACACCTTTGTCACGGAAACTGCTTGCAACAACCAGTTCGTCAATCAATGCCGAAGGAGCGGAATGCAAAAGCGTTTTGCGGGTTGTGAAATTGATAAATCCCACGACAGCTCCACCCATCTCTGCAACCAGAATGTAGGAGTTAACTTCATTTAAGATGTCTCGGCATCTCTCATGCACCCTGTCAACCTCAATACCTCTTCTGATCTCCATTGCGTCAACGAGTTCCATTACTAATTCTCCAATCATTGGTAAATCAGACCCTTCTGCTTCTCTGATGCAGATATTGCTCATTTGGATATCACTCATCCATGCTCACCTTTCGTTCCTGCTTAAGAAAATAGTATATCGTCTTTTCTACTCTCCATCTTCGACCAGAGAAGTTATCAACACCTTCTCTGTTCTCACCGTGATGCTCAGGAAACTGTTTGATAAACTGTTTAACAAGTGGGTGGTGCTAATATCCACGATTCTCTTCTGGGGACTTGCCTTTACTGCCATCAAGTACTCAGTCAACTACCTCAGCCCGGTGGAGCTTGCGGCTCTTAGGTTTGCGATTGCCGATTTATTCTTTGTAACAGGGATTGCATTAAATGGGCTCAGGGTTGATAAAGGCGACATCCCAGCAGTTTTTGCGCTGGGCATCTTTGGGGTGGTGATTTACCATACTGCCCTGAATGCAGGAGAAATTTACATAAGTTCGGGCGTCGCAAGCCTTATAATCTCCACAGCCCCCATTTTCGTCCTTATGTTCTCATGGGCCTTTTTAAAAGAGAGAATTACAAAATTAAAGGTGCTTGGGACGCTGATAGCCTTTGCTGGAGTGGCGGCTCTCTCAAAACCAGAAACCGGCAATGGCGATGTAGCTGGAATTTTACTCGTCCTCCTGAGTGCCATCTCCGCGGCAGCCTACACAGTGCTGGGAAAAAGGCTGATGGGTAAATATGATTCTGTCACGCTTACGAATTACGCAATGATGCTCGGCTCAATTCCTCTACTTGTATTTGCAGCTCCTGCAGTTAAAAAAGTTTTAAACGTTCCTGATTTCACCTTAATCTCATCAATCCTTTTTCTGGGGATTTTTTCCACATACCTTGGATATCAGGGGTGGTACTACTTTCTTCAAAGAGAAGAGGCCTCCAGAGCATCAGTTTTCCTTCTGGCAATACCCTTTGTCGCTATATTAGCTGGTGCTCTTTTGCTGAATGAATCGATTACACTTCTGACTGTCGTCGGAGGCCTTGCAGTGGTATTGGGGATTGTTGTGGTTATAAAAAGCTGAAAATGGATTTATCCCCATTTATCTCGAAAGCTTCCTTTTTACCTCTCCATATTCAGCCAAAGCTGCCATGGCCTTGGCAGCAAGCTCGGGAGTCGGGAAAGTGGGCACTCCGTTTTCTTCCAGCTTCTCTTTTTCTTTCTCCCAGATGCTCAGTGGATACTTCAGACACATGGTGATTGGTTTTCCTGAGCTCTCCGCAGCATCAATTATGGCATCAGTCGGCAGTTTCAGGAAGTCATCTCCCCACGAATAGATGTAATTCAGAACGACGCCCTGTACATTCTCGTCCTCGAACACAGCTTTTATCACTTCCCCGCACACGTCTGGATCATTTGCTACGAAGCCCAGATCAACGGGATTGGTTCTTATAGTGTAGGGCGGGAGGAGTTTGAATATCTCTTCCTTTGTCTCCTTTGTAAACTCTACAAGCTTCAGTCCCGTCTCCTCGCACACATCTGCTGCAACCATTCCTAAGCCAGCCACCAGAGAGACGACAGCAACGTTTCTGCCTTCTGGCGGGTTCTGAAAAGCAAGAGCCTTTGCTGAAGAGATGAGTTCAATCAAATCCTCCACCACTATAATCCCCGCCTGCCTGAATGCAGATTTGTAGATTGTGTAGTTTCCAGCAAGGGATCCGGTGTGAGATTTCGCCGCTCTGTTTGCTGCTTCGAACCTTCCGGCTTTATATGCTACTATCGGCTTTCTCTTCACAACTTCTCTTGCAACCTCAATCATCTCCCTCGGATTGTCAATGCCTTCCACGTAGAGTGCTATGCTCCTCGTTTCCTCATCGAAAGCCAGATATTCCAGCATATCAACGAAGTCAACATTGAGCCTGTTTCCAAGCCCCACGATTTTGCTCAGGCCTATTCCTTCCTGAATTGCGTATGGAAAGAGGAGATGGCAGACTCCACCACTCTGGCTTATCAGAGCAATATTCCCTTTTTTGACTTCAGAAAGGACTGGTGTGAAACTCGCATTGAGATTTGCGTGTGTGTTGACCATGCCGAAGGTGTTGGGGCCGATAACCTTGATTCCTGCGCTATTAACGAGTTCAGCAAGCTCTCTGTGAAGTTCACTCCCATCTTCTATCTCCGCCTCCCTGAAACCGGCTGTCACTATTACAAGAGCTTTAACTCCTTTTTCTATGCATTCCTTAATCACATCAAAGAGCATCTGTCTCTGCACGACGAGAATTGCTAGGTCCACTTTTCTTGGAATGTCTTTCAGGGAAGGATAAGTTTTCAAACCAAATAATGTGCTGTAGTTGGGATTTACTGGATATATGTTTCCCGGAAAGTTTCTGATGAGACTCTTCAGCACATGGCACCCCATCTTTTTTGAATTGTTTGTTGCTCCAACAACTGCAACACTCTCTGGGTAGAAGAGTGGTTTAAAGGCTTCAGAACTCTCTTTGTTTAAATCCATGTTTCAAATCTGAATCGAGTAATTAAATAATTCTTTTGATGGTTGCCAGATTATTGTCCAGATTATTGCCAGATATTCAGCAGAACAAATTCCAGAAAATTTTATCCAACTTCTGCAATCTGTTTTTACTTTAACTCTTCAAGCACTCCTTTAAATTGGGCAACAAGATCCCCTCTTTCTCTTTCCTCATCTATTGATATAACTGTCATGACTGTCATAACTGTCCCATCGAAATTTTGGCTGATTGAGTTTATTGACTCCACCGCACACCCTCTTTTACAACCACTTATACCCACTACCACATCAGCCTTCTTCAAACCTTCCAAATCTCCAGAAGAAATATGGAAGAAATGGGCTTCCGGGAAGCTCTCTCTAAGGATTTCCTCTATCTTTTCACGCCTGAATGCTGGATTGCATCCTCCACAGTACTTTATACCGATCTTGACTGCCATCAAATTCAGCCATTCTTTATCTTTTTCAGCATCTCCTTGAAAAACTCCTCCTCACTCTTCCCCACTATCTTTCTGAAGTGCTCGTCCTCGCTAACCCCTGCAATAATCTTGGCAAGCTCTTTCTTCATGTCCACGCTGCCCCTTCTCCATATCATTATTTTCTGAGCCTGCGGAGATCCTGCTCCGTGCATGGACTCCGGCAGCTGAGCTCCAATTGCAAGATTCTCAACCAGCCTGAACATCCTCAGCCTGTGCTCAGTTTCAACACCATCAACGCCTTTCATGTACTTCTCAATCAGCTCTCTGGTCTCAGGATTCCTCAGATCCTTCTCAGAAGGCGTGGTTATTACGAACCCACCAGCAATGTCTTGGGCGAGCCTCGACCACTCGTAGGGGAAACGAGTCACATTCAGTTTTGTCACATTTGCAAGCATTGGGTTCGGCACGTAAGCCCCCGAAGGCGTTTTGTAACCTTCATAGGAGCATGCTAGGGAGCAGCACCAGCAGGTTTCGGCCAGATGAATCATCTCCGTCAGCTTGTCGACGATATGCGATGCTTTTGCAACTCCATTATATTCTGCCAGATTTGCTGTTGCGCCTATCAGCACATCAGCAACACCAACCTTGCATCCGCCATAGTTCTGCCTGTGGAAGGTTGCAAATGTTTCAACAAGCTGGGCTGCAAAATCGTATTCGCCACACATGAACACCCTTTCCCAGGGAACAAAGACGTCGTTGAAGATCATCAGAGTTTCTCCACCCACTATGCCGTACTTTGCATTTCCGCAGTCTATGTCTCCATCCAGTCTTCTGGTGTCGTTTGTTTGTCTTGAGAATATATTTATCAACCCTTCAGCATCTATGGGTACAGCAAAGGATACAGCATAGTCCTTATCTTCAGGCCCCAAAGCTCTTGTTGGCATTACAATGACCTCGTGGGAGTTCACGGCTCCAGTCTGATGTGCCTTCGCCCCTCTGACAACAATTCCATCCTCCCTTCTCTCGACGACATGCACATACAAGTCGGGATCCTTTTGCTGATGCGGTCTAAGACTTCTGTCACCCTTGACATCGGTCATAGCTCCAACACACATCAAGTCGTTCCTCTGCACGTATTTTAGGAAGTCCACAAACCTCTGATGATAATCTGTGCCGTGTTTCTTGTCAACATCGTAAGTTGTTATATAGAGGGCATTCAGAGCGTCGAAGCCTACGCATCGCTGGAAGCACGTGCCGGTTTTCTGGCCAAGCAATCTCATCATTCTTACTTTCTTAACCAGATCATCCACGCTTTGATGGATGTGAGTGAACCTGTTTATCTTCTCCCCAGTCAGATGCGATGTTGCCGTCATGATATCTTCATATCTCGCATCATGGGCAAGCTCATACGTCATAGCAGCAGCATGAATGTGGGGGCGAAACATCGGCTCGTCTGCAACGCTTTCAATTTTCCTGCCCATGAAGTATATTGTCGGCCTGTATTTTCTCAAACTCTCAATATACTCCTTTCCGTTCATCATCATATCTCCTCCTTTTTTGATTACGTTTATCCTTCTAATTATCTCTCATGACACCTCCGATCTGCATCCCAAACCTTAATCCTTGAAAGCTGGCAGTATCCTGTTAGCAAAAACATCCATGACGTATTTCGGATCGGGACCTATGTTTATCAGGATGAAGTGCTCAACCCCTGCCTTAACGAACTCCTCAACCTTCTGCAGGCAGTCTTCAGGCGTTCCAACTATTGAGAAGTCCTCAACAGCTTCGTCCGGCACGTATTTCCCAAATTCCTCGTATTTTCTCATTCCATCCTCTCTGAGGGTGATTTCAGAGTAGAGGTTCTTCCCAAGATGCTCCGGGATTTCAACGTTGTAGCCTGCCTCCTCGATGACCTTTGGGAAGAAAGCCACTATGGGCTTTATCTTCTTGAGCTGTTCAAATGCATCATCATATTTATCTGCTACAGCGGTGTAGATGTAGATTCCACACTCGAAATTGTTCAGGCTTCTTCCAGCTTTCTCTGCTGCGTCTTCAATCTCCTTCAGGTGCTTTCTGTAAAGCTGAGGAGGTCGAGGGGTGGGCAGCCACCCGTCAGCAATCTCTCCTGTCAGCCTTCTGGTTCTTGGACCATTAGCTCCGAAGTAGATTGGTATGGAGCTCCTCACAGGTTTTACCTGAAGTAAAGCATCTTGGAATTTCCAGAATTTTCCATTGTAGCTAACCCTTTCCTCTTTCCAGAGCATCCTGACAATCCTTGTAAACTCCTCCATTCTGGAAACCGGCTTATCCCACAGTATACCGAACTGATCCAGATTCATTGCCTCTCCTGGACCCAAGCCTATGATCATTCTGCCATTGGAGATTTGATCCATGGTGGCAGCTTCCTGAGCAAAAACGGCCGGATGTCTTCTGTGAGGGTCTGAAACACACGTGCCGAGCTGAATCCTCTCTGTAACTGTAGCAATTGAGGTAAGCAGGCTGAAAGCCTCAGGAACGATTCCCGTAGGAATCATCAGGAGGTGATCTGGAGCCCACACTGAATCGAAGCCAGAATCCTCAATCCTTTTGGCAATTTTTATCAGGTTGTTTACGGGCATTGCAGGTATGGGCAGCAGAAATCCGAATTTGGTCATGTTATCACTCTCCTCTGTAACGACCGTAACGTCACTCCAGAACAAATTCAACCCTCTTTGCCTTGAACTCGGTCCTCTCAAGGCTGTTGGGTGGAAGTATCTCAACTTCAACCCTGACGAGCAGAAAATCTCTCAGAGCCTTTTTGACTCTTTCTTTCAGCTCCCCTACGTTCTTCACTTCAGTAGCAAGCTCCGCAAGAACCTCAACATTGGTTACTATGCCAGTATCCTCGCTCTTGGTCACAACAATCTTGTACTCATTGCCTAACTCCGGGAATGATCTTATGACTTCCTCTATCTGACTTGGGTACACATTTTCGCCCTTGAAAACGATCATATCGTCAGCCCTACCAAGAATGCCCCCAACAGCCCTGATGTGAGTTCTACCACATCCACATTTCTCGTCTTCAAGCTTGACGATATCGTTAGTCCAGTATCTTATCATTGGCGTACCCTCTCTGCTGAGATGGGTTATAACAAGCACACCTTTCTCTCCCACTGATAAGGGTTCTCTTGTTTCTGGATCTAGAACTTCAATCAGGTAGTGATCCTCCACAAAATGCAGTCCAGCCTTTTCTCTGCATTCAGCTGCAAAGGTGGGGCCAATTTCTGCCAAACCATAGAAGTCGTAGGCATCAATCCCTAACCCATCCTCAAGCCTTTTTCTGGTAGCAGGATTCTCAGTGCCGGCTTCGCCACCAAAAGAGCCAATTCTGAGGTTTATATCTTCTGGTTTAACTCCCTTTTCTTTAAGCTTCTCTGAAATGTACAGACCAAAAGAGGGTGTTGCGAATAAAACAGTTGATTTTGCGTGCTGTAGGTAATAAATTTGTCTCTCAGATGACGTTGCACCGATTGGAATGACAAAGGAACCTATTTTTGCTGCGGCATAGTGTACAGCTATTCCAGCAACCCATAATCCGTAGCTGAACCCGTTCTGTATCACATCCTCTTTCCTGACACCAAACCCCCAGATGAGTCTGGCTGTGTGGTCGGTGATTATTTCCGTGTCTCTGTAAGTCCACAGGGTGTTTACGGGAACGCCTGTTGTGCCTGTAGAAGGATGGAGTTCCCTCCAGTCTGATGGTGGAGCAACAGCATATCTGCCAAAAGGAGGATAACTCGTTTGCTCCTGCCGCAATTCACCCTTTGTAACAACGGGGAGTTTTGAAATGTCGTCGAGAGATTTTATATCTTCCGGCTTAACCCCTACCTTCTTAAACCGCTCCCTGTAAAACTCAGAGTGCTTGTAGACCCTTTCCACCTGCCATTTCAGCTTTTTCAGCTGAAGTTTTTCAAGTTCATCCCTTTTCATCGTTTCAACCTGTGGGTTCCAATATTCAGCCTTCGCATTTTTCACATTTACACCCCCGCTAACTAGCTGAATGCCAGAAATCGCTCCAAATCCTGCCTGGATAACTCATCCATCTTTCCGCTGAGCTTTATCTCCCCCTTGTCCATCACATAAACCCTATCGGCAATTTTTTCCACAAAAGGCAAATTTTGGTCAGCAACCAGAAGAGATACGCCATATTCCTGTATGGTTTTAATTATCTCGGCTATATTGTGAACGATCTTTGGTGCCAAACCTTCTGAGGGTTCGTCAATGAGGAGGAGATCAGGATTAAGGAGGAGACCTCTGGCAATGCCGAGCATTCTTCTTTCTCCACCGCTCAGCGTTCCTGCTACCCTCTTTGCAAATTCTTTAAGCTGAGGGAAAATTTTGAAGATCTCTTCCATATCGAAAATTCTGTCTGACTGTCTGACTGATTGTTTGATGGAAATTTTCAGATTCTCCTCCACCGTGAGGTTCGGAAAAACACCACCATAATCGGGAACGTATCCCACACCATGTTTTGCAATTCTGTAAGGTGGCAGCTCTATCAGATCAACCTCTTCCCTGAAAACTATCTTTCCAGTTCTCTTAGACACCAGGCCCATAATTGTTCTGAGGGTTGTTGTCTTGCCAACGCCGTTTCTCCCGAGAAGTACTACAACTTCTCCTTTATCCACTTCCAAGGAGACATCAAAAAGGATGTGGCTCTTGCCATAGTAAGAATTCACATCAGAGAGTTTCAGCATTTTCACGCTCTTCATATCTCGACCCCCTTAAGGTAAACCTCTCTGACCGCTTTGTCATCCTTAATTTCCTCTGGCGTCCTATCTGCCAGAATCCTCCCTCTGTTCATCACCACTATTCTCTCAGCCATTTTGAAGACAACATCCATGTCATGCTCCACTATCACAATTGTAAGCTTCTCCGTCTCTTTCAGCCTCATAACGATCTCTAGGATTCTGTGTTTTTCAGCAGGATTTACGCCAGCTGTAGGTTCGTCCAAAAACAGGATTCTGGGTTTTGTGGCAATAGCCATGGCCATTTCCAACAGTCTTTGGTCACCGTGGGAAATCTCTGAAGCAAGAGCGTCTTTTATGTCTTCAAATTCGAATACTTTCATTAGTTCTTCCAGTTCACTCAACGCCTTATCTCCTCTGCTGAGAAGAGGGATGCGGATGTTTTGAGCAACCGTGAGGCCGGGAAAGATGTTAGAGATCTGAAAAGTTCTGGAAATGCCCATAAGAACCCTTTTATGCGGAGGAAGGTGGGTGATGTCTTCACCATTGAAAATTATTTTTCCGGTGTTTGGCTTCAGAAGACCTGTACAGAGGTTAATGAACGTCGTCTTTCCCGCACCGTTGGGCCCGATGATTGCAGTGATAGACTCCTCCTCGAAGCTAAGCGATACATCATCCACTGCTCTGAGTCCTCCAAAGAATTTTGAAAGGTTCTGGGTCTCGAGTATCACAGTCATCACCTCCCTCTGAGATATCTTTCAACGATGCCCACAACTCCGCCCCTGAAAAACAGAACCACTGCCACAATTGCCACTCCGAATATGAACTGCCAGTAGAGGGTGTATTTTGTTATCAGATCCTGAATTATGACGTAAACGATTGTACCCACTGCCGGGCCGATGAAGCTCTGTGGGCCACCTAAGAGGGTCACAATAACCGGTATAGCTGAGAAGGTCCAGTGGGCAATGGTAGGTGTCACAGTTCTGTCTAGGAGTGCCCATAAAACTCCAGCTACCCCAGTAAACGTTCCCGAGACTATCATTGCGTACAGCCTGTATTTGAGGGTAGAGTGACCGGAGAACTGGACTCTGGTCTCATTCTCCCTTATCCCCTCCAGTATCAGGCCTATATCCGACTTTACAAACCTGTACATTAGGTATGAACAGATGACCACCACCAGCACTGTGAAGTAATAGAACCAGAACATGGAAAAGCCACGTGGAAAGCCTGTTATTCCATCTTCTCCGCCTGTAACATCCCTCCATTTCATCACTATACCCCAGAAGAGCATGGAGAAAGCCAGAGTGACCATTGCGAAGTGTATCTCCCTATGTCTGAGGGACAGGGTTCCGACAACCGCAGAAAATAGTGTCGCTGCAGCTATGCCCAAGATGAATCCAACAACAAGCGGGTAGTCAAGCCGGGCCACAAGGATGGCTAGAGTATATGCACTACCTGAAAAGAATAGTGCGTGACCGAAGCTCAGCAATCCTGAGTAGCCAAACAGAACGTTAAAGGCTATTGCATACAGAATCAGTATCCATATCTTGGTGGATAGATACAGAGCATACTTGTTCCCAGTAAGCGGGATGAGGAGCGAAGCTGCGATAACTGCTATTACAGCTATCAGCGATTTTTCCATTGTGGGAACTGTTTCAATTGTTTCGACCGTTGTTTCAACTGCTCCTCCTTCTGACATTTCCTCAGACTTCACCGAAGATCCCCTCCGGTCTCAACAGCAGAACTGCGGAAAGGGCTATGTATGGGAGAGCTATCGCGAGCCAAGGGACGAAGAAGGCTCCAAGAGCTTCAATAATTCCTATAATCAGGGCTGAGATGAATGCACCCTTTATGCTGCCTAACCCACCTATAACCGTGACTATGAATGCGTAGATTATGATGTTCTCACCCATTCCGGGAGCCGCAGAGCTGATTGGCAGTGTTAGACCCCCTCCAAGCCCTGCAAGGAAAGCGCCGAACATGAATGCGGTGGCGTAGAGGAATGAGGGGTTGAGGCCGCAGCACATGGCCATTTCAGGATCAGCAGTAATCGCTCTTATCTGCATCCCCCAGTAAGTTCTCGAAAGCACGTAGTACAGCAGCAGAGCAATCAAAACTCCGGCGATTATGATATAAATGGAAAACATGGGAAGCGTTCTGCCGAAGACTGATAGCGAGCCTGTGAACTGGGCCATCATCATCCTTGGTACTGCTCCCCAGACCATTCTGACCATGTCCTCGAATATCAAAATTAAACCGAAGGTCAGGACGAGCTGGAATGGTACAGGCAGATGATAGATTTTGGATATGAATGCCCTTTCACAGCCTGCCCCAATCAATCCCACAAGTAACGAGCCGACCAGCAGCGCCACCATGTAGTTTCCGATGACTTCAAAAAAAGTAAGGGTGAAGTATGCTCCCAGCATGTAGAATGCTCCATGTGCGAAGTTGAGTATTCTTGTAACTCCAAAGGTAAATGTGAGGCCTGAGGAAACTATCCAGTAGAGCATCGCTGTCGCTATACCTATGATTAGCTGAAACGCTATCGCTCCCGGGTCCATACCTGATCTTCCCTTGCTATCCTAATTATCCAGCTGCCTATTTCGTGAAGGGTGGTACCTCATCAAAGGGTGGCTTCTTGTAGTACATCTGGGCTGGCATGGCTTTGAGGTTCTCAAGCACCGGTATCGGATAGTTGGGATCATGCTTTACTTGGCCGTAAGGCACCTCGTACACAGCCTGATGATCTTCCTTCCTTATCAGCCTAGCACCAGCCGGTGAATAGACCACCATGTCTTCCAGTGCTTTGATGTGGGTGTCTATGTCTAAGGTCTGGGTTAGCTCGATGAGCTTCTTGATGAGGTAAACTGCAGTGTAGGAAGTCTCTCCACTGTATGCTGGATAGTGCCCCCACTTGTCCAAGTGTGCCTTGACAAACTTCCTGTTGAGGGCTGTGTCGGGATATGGCCACACATACCTTCCAGAAATCCAGCAGCCTTCTGGATATTCAGTTTTGAGAGCCTCCATTGCGTCGATGGAGTAGCCCATGGGGTTTATCCATGCATATCCTCCATCATACTTTACTGCATCAAACAGACCCATCTGTTTTGCCTGTCTTACGAAGGTGAAGAGGTCAACTCCCCATTCTACTGTATGAATGCCGTCGGGCTTCTTCTCCATTACTGAGGAGATATATGGTGTGAAATCTGTTGTCCCTATCTTGGCCCACGCCTCAGCGACGAACTCCACATCCGGCCTGAGCTTGGATAGTGTTTTCTGGAAGAGTTCCCATGATGCATAACCGTACTCGTAATCGGGGTGTACGGCAGCCCACCTTGTTGCTGGAAGCTGAGCTGCTATAAAAGCTGCCATTATACCGTCCTGATATACCGGGACAGCAAGTCTGAACACTTCCTTTATTCCTTTCTTGTAAACCAGATCTTCTGTCAGACGATGTGTGGCTGCATGGGTAACAAACAGCAGTTTGTTGACTTCTGGCATCACCTCTGCAACGCCCAAAACCACACCGCTTGAATCTATGCCGATAATAAAGTCGCAGCCCTCGTTCTCTACAAGGCTTCTTACCTGCTTTACAGCCTCTGCCGGCTTTGCAGCAGAGTCTCTGTAGATTATCTCAACTTTGCTGCCCATAATTCCTCCAGCAGCGTTTATTTCTTCCATAGCGAGCTGAGAACCTCTTTTCTGCAGCTCGCCATATGTTCCAAAAGGTCCGGAGAAAATTGCTATGTGTCCTATTTTTATTGTATCTTTAAGCTTCTTCTCCCCAACCACTGGAGCTTCCTTTGGTACAACCTGAACTTCTGGTTTTTTGAGGCTGTACCCTACCCCTCCTCCAATCAGCAGCCCTGCACCAAATGCTGCAGTATATTTCAGAAAATCTCTCCTACTAATCTCTTCAGGCGGCATCTTCTATCACCTGTTTTGTAAATGATTAATTATTGGTCAATTATTCACTATAAAAGGCTTTCGATAGGTATCTTTTTAGATTAATTAAAAATTTTTCTAAAGTTTTATTGCATTGAAACTCTACCACTTTTAGAAAAATCTAACTGAATTATTGTATAAATTAAATAAATTATTTAAAAATTTAGCAAAACAAAAAACCCAAAGTTTAAAAACTGTTTTCGGCTTAATATTATTTGCTCATGAATAATGACTACTGGGACCCCAAAATCGAGCTGATGAGCAGAAAAAACCTTCAGAATTTGCAGTTAAAACGGTTGAGGTGGCAGATAAAAAGATGTTACGATAACTCCTTATTTTACAGATTTAAGTTTAAAAAGGCCAATGTAGCTCCGGAGGATATAAGAAGACTAGATGATGTGGAGAAGCTCCCCTTCGTATTCAAGGGTGAGCTCCGAGAGGAGCAGAGAAGGTTTGGCGTTAATAGATACCTTGTTACCAGAGACAAGCTTGTGGAAGCCTATCCAACTTCTGGAACCACAGGGGAGCCAGTTCTTAATTTCTGGACTGAAATGGACAGGGAGTATATAATCGATGTCACAGCGCGAACACTCTGGAGTATGGGGTTGAGGAGCGAGGATGTGGTTCACAACGCATTCAAATATGAACTCTGGGCAGTGGGTATGGCCATTCATCGGGCCGTTCAGAAAATTGGAGGATTTGTTCTGCCAATTGGCGATGGGAAGTTGATGAGACAGATAGAGTTTCTGGTTAAGATGTCACCAACGGCCATTCTCTCAACACCCACTCTGGCACTTAAAATAGGAAGCAAGCTTCATGAGCTTGGATACAGCGGCGATGATCTAACCTTAGAATTCGGGGCGTTTGGTGGTGAACCTGGGGCAAGCATACCATCCACTCGAAAAAAGATAGAAAAGCTGCTGGGTATCGATGCTTACGATTACTACGGGCTCATGGAAATCGCACCCACCTTTGCGTCCGAATGTACGGAGAAGGCAGGCCTTCACTGGAGTGAAGATTATCATTTGGTGGAGGTAGTTGACCCGAAGACTAGCGAGAGAGTTGAAGAAGGGGAAAAGGGTGTGGTGGTCATTACACATCTATCCAAAGAAGCCACACCCATGATAAGGTATTGGACTGGAGACATAGCCAAGCTCGAATACGATAAGTGCTCCTGTGGCAGAACTCATGCTAGGTCTCCGGGTGGAATAGTCGGGCGAACTGATGATATGATAATTTATCACGGAATAAGCTTTTATCCTAGCGAAATCGAAGAAGTTTTGCGTCTTTTCCCGGAAGTTGGCACTGAATACACAATTACTCTAACTGACCAGGATAAGTGTGTGGTAGAAATAGAGCTTGACCCTAATTTCGTTTCCCAAAGAAGAGATGTGTACTCCCTAAGGCAGGAGATTTCCGAATATCTTACCAGCTTCTTTGGTGTTCCCATTGAGGTGGAGGTAAAAAATATCAATTAAGGTGGTGGAGAAGCGGAGAAGAAGGAAGCTATGACTAACTCGGTTAAGCCTGCCTCCTCCACCCTCTGAGCTTATAGTATTCCTCAAGCATAGCTTTAAAGCTCCCCTCGTCAACAGCAAATTCCTTGTCGTATTTTCTCAGAGGTTTGAAGAACGTGGATGGGAGCCTCTCATTTACAACTCCCTCTCTGAGGTTGAACTCTCTTGTGAGATTGTGAATTCTTTCTCCGGCTTTTTTGAGATCCTCAACACTTGTTTCTCTGCCGGTAATAATACTCAACAGCTCAGCAATTTCCTTCCAGCCCATGCCTATCACTGGCAGACACAAAAACCTGCAGAAGACTAGCGAATCTACCACGCAGTAGAAGTCCTCTAAGTCTTTAACCAGAGCAGCCTGACCCTCTGGAGAGAATCTATCCAGAAGTCCTGTGAGGTTGGGGCGATAGGCACAGCTTCGCATGTGGCAAGCTCCTCTTTGTGACGTTACATATGCTAAAGCCATTCCATACAACCCTCTGGGGTCATAACCTGCGGGTTCAAGCCCTTTAACGTGAACCGGCTCTGAGGAAACGTTAAGCAGTTCTGCAGCTCTCATAACTCCTTCAGCCAGTATATTGCCTATACCCTCTCTGAAAGCTATTTTTCTAAGCAACTCCAGAATTGCTTCGCCATCGCCGAACTGAAGCCTCTCATCAACCTCGCCGCTCTCGTTGCATGCCATCAAGAATGCTATGGTGTTGCCAGCAGAAATTACATCCATCCCAAACCTGTCGCATAGATCGTTGGCTTTGATTATTGATTCCAGGTCGCTATTGTAGCACAGAGAGCCGAAAGAGAAGAGGGTTTCATACTCTGGGCCTTCCACTTCTACGTCTGCAACCTTGCTTATCTTCCCGCATGCAACAACGCAAGCATAGCATGCAGTGTTTCTTTCAACGTATTTCTGCATAGCCTCAGCATTTATACTCTCGAACCCATCAAAGCTCCCTTCCTGCCAGTATTTCGTGGGTAAAACCCCGGTTTCATTCGTCAAGGCCATTATGCCGGGTGTACCGTACTTTGTCATTCCCTGCAAGTTATTTACTACATTTTGATTCAGCCATCTTCTGAATTCCTTCAATTTTTCGGGTTCAGCTACTTCAATCTTCTTGCTACCCCTGATGACTACCCCTTTCAGATTTTTAGAACCCATCACCGCTCCAGCTCCGCCCCTTCCAAACTGTCTCCCCCTTCTATGGTTTATGCAGGCAAACCTGACCAGATTCTCACCTGCTTGTCCTATTGAAAGCACTTCACCGTCCTCATCCTTTCTAAGAATATCTTCGGTTTCATAGCTATCCTTTCCCCAGAGATGGGATGCGTCTTTTATCTGGACATTCTCATCTTCGACCACGATGTAAACTGGTTTGTCGGCTTTTCCAGTGATAAACAGGAAATCTATGCCAGCTTTTCTCATTTCATAGGCTATGAATCCCCCGCACTGAGATTCACCGTATCCACCAGTCATAGGTGATTTAAAAACGCAGGTCATTCTCGTCGCTCCAGATAGAGCTATTCCATTGAGTGGACCTATTCCGAATATTAATGCATTCTCTGGGTGGAAGGGATCTATTTTTGGTGGAATCTCGAAAAGAAGTTTTGTCGCAACACCTTTTCCGCCGATGTATTCTTTCTCCCAGCTTGTTGGTAATTCGGAAATTCTAACAATGGATTTGGACAGATCAATTCTTGCTACTTTCATCTTCTCCCTCCAGTGATTGCAGATTATGAGGGTAGCTTTCAGTATGATTATCCCTTATAAATTTTTGGTGGGATTTGAGTGTCTTTTAATAACTCTTTAATGAATATCTTTAATAAACACTTTAATAATCATCTTTTTAAAAACGATCCATCATAAATTCTTCATGCCAGAGTTACTGGAGCTCATTGATGATGCCATAAATTTAATGCCAAAGGAAAGGATGTTGCATATCTATGATAAACGATTTACTGTTATTGGAGATGTTCATGCGGATCTGCAAACATTCAAATTTCTTGAGAGAAAGATTGAAGGTGTGGCAGTCTTTCTTGGGGATTACGCTGATAGAGGAAGCTTTCCTGTTGAAACATATTCAAGAATCCTCAAACTTTTTGTTGAAGGAAGGGCTATACTGTTGAGAGGAAACCACGAAAGCACCGGTGTTTTTCCCCACGAGTTACCATATCAGCTAAAAGAGGAATTGGGTGACGGCTCCGAAGACCTATATAAGGGGCTTCAGAAGCTGTGGGAAATAATGCCAATCTCTGCTATCGTCGAAAATGAGCTCTGGCTTGTTCATGGAGGAGTTCCTACGAAGAGATGCAGAATTGATGAGGAGGGTATAGAGTTCAGAGATGTGGCAAAGCCTGATGAATATGCAATTCTGGAAATGCTCTGGAATGATCCATGGGAAAAGCAGGAGTGCGGGGAGAACTACAGGAGAGGTGTCATGTATTTCTTTGGCAGGAAAGCCACAAAATGTTTGCTGGATGCACTCGACGTCAGGGTGGTTGTGAGAGCTCATGAACCCTTCAAGGTTTTGAAGGTGGAGCAGGATGGAATGGTGGTAACTCTCGGCACATCTCCAGTACCCTATGGGCTTTCAGAGGCAGCCATTCTAAAAATTGAAGTGAATAAGGGTATCTCAGATGGCTACGACTTGGTGAGAAAATTCGGATACGTTTTCTCTGTGGTATAACTGCTGAATTACATGAGTCAACCAGAGCGGTCTTTTATCAGAAATTTTGAAGGTCTTGAAGGTTCTGAAGCTCCACCATTCTCGTTTCATTGAGATAGTAAACTCTAGCATAAGCGACTCTCCTCCTGAACTCCAAATCCGCAGCAAGCTTATCGAGGAAGTGGACTATGACGTCATTTGACATAAGACTGTAGCATGCATTGCAGACACTGTTTCTGATATATTTCTCAGGCAAATGTTGTCCCAGATTACCTTCTTCGATAATTGAGATCAGTTTTTTTGGCCCCCAGATTCTTATGGCATGGAGGATTGAGTTGAGTTCAGCCCTATCAAATATTTCTTCCAGAGATTTCTCTCTCAAATTTCCCAGCATGAGTGGATGACTGGATTTCAGGTCTATTACTGGGCCGATACATGCTATCACTCGCCCATCAGGGAAAATTATAGGGGAGCTACCGGCAGAGCAGGCGGAAATAGGTGGTTTTGTAGTCGTCTGGTATTTCAACGCATCAATTTCTTTCAGTGCTCGCCCTGCAGGGAAGGTGATGGCTGTTTTAATCATATTGTCCTCAACTATCTCTCTGAGTTTTTCCAGTATTTCTTTGTACTCTTCGTCATCCTCATTTTCGGTGCACACGGCTATGTGGTAAGGTATTCTACACGCTTCGGCAGCAAACACTGCATTTTTTACGTTCTCGAAGGGAATGGATTCCTGATGGTGGACATCGGTGCTGATGGCTAGCATTTTGATTGCAGGTAATCTCCTGAGAACTCTGACTGCTTTCTCCGGTGTTTTTGCCCAGTAAGCGTTTGTTACTGCTGATACAATCAAACCGCACATCTCTCCGAATTTGGCTATCTTTTCTAGGGTAAACAGGTTGTAAAATGGTTCACCACCCGTAAGGGAAAGAACCTTGACATAGTCATTTCTATAGCTCGCTATTTGCTGAATCCAGTTAAATGCATCCTGAAGTGTCAGCTCCTCGGTTCTGTGAGGCCCTGCTTCAAGTATGCAGTGGGGGCAGGTTACCTGGCATTTGTAAGTTATAATAAGCCCAACGTTCCTAAGAAAGGGCATTTCGGGGAGATTATCTTCGTCCGACATATTTGATCTCCTGACAATAAATTTCGAAGCCCTACCCGTTTTGGGCAGGATTCGTAATTTCAAACGTATTCTCAAATCATCTTATCGAAACTCTCTGGGTACCAGCATGATATCAAAATCATCCCTCAATTTCTTGAGCAGATCGGGTTTTAGCAGGAATTCAGGCACCGGAATGCCGATCACCCATGGATGCCTTACAACAATTCTTACTTCCTTGTCAAACTCTCTTAAAAGTTCTACCGGAATTCTAATGGATAATTCGCCCCTTTCCATGAATTTCACCTCCTTTCGGTAATACATTCGTTAATTCGTTCTTCTTATTTAAATCTTTTTGAATCTATATTAACTACAATCATATGTAACTTATTAGATAGATTATTATATTCGTTGAACTAAAAGTAATACGCTGAATTGATTCACTATGCTGAAAATCACTTATATTAATGAGGTTCCAGCCTATTGTCAACGCAATAAAAGAAAACAACGGATGGAGATCAGATTTATCACCTGAAGAGGCAGCAAGGCGTGTTTTCATGGTTTTTCTGGAGGATTTCAAGCTCGATGTTGTTACTGTAAAAAAGAAGGTTCTCCGTGTTTTTCCTGAGCTGGAGGGTGTGATATGAGTTTAGAGGAGGTGGAAGCTTGACCATCCACGAGCTTGCCGAATCCGGAACCTGCCTTTGTGGCGGGAATTTTGAGGATAGGGGAGACAGGCTGGTTTGTGGGAAGTGCGGTTTGGGGATTTTGCTGGATCCAAAGAGTGATGCCTGATGCCGGCTACATTGTGTCCACATCCACAGGACCGTTATTGTGGCCACAGTCCAGAGATCTCCCTTTTGTGGTCACAACCTCCTGGTTACTGTGTCCACAGGGTGGACGTCCACCTTGTGTCCACAACACCGCAGCTGCTGTTGTGGTCACAGCTCGAGGATCCAGGGTATTGTGTCCACAATGGACCTGTGTGGGGGGTTGAACCATGTCCGTGAAGATAGAATTTGAGAAGGTCTGGGGAGAGGGCTGGTGGGCGAGAGAGAAGAAGGTGGGAAAGCACAAGTGAAGGCTCAACGGCGGGGAGTACGTCAGCCCTCGCATCGTTCTCAGCAGCGATTACAACCATTTCATTGGCAAGAACTTCGAGGTTTACCAGGCTAAAGGGACCATTACAAAAGAGGAGTGGAGCCAAACAAGAGAGCGCACCGGAACCTTCCTGATCCTGTTCTTCCCGGATGTCCAGGTTGAGGAGTTTGAAGATGAGGAGGAGTTCGATGATTTCGATGAAGAATTCTGAGGTCCATTGTGGTCACATGGAGCTCCCTGTGTCCACAGAGGTTCCAGGAGATTGTGACCACAACAGAGGACCATCAAGGTCTCGATGCAAGGTCTGCCAGAAGGGCCTCGCAAAGCAGGTTGAGGAGTTGAGGTCCCAGGGTTGCGGGTACAGGACCATCGCCAGGAGGCTGGGATGGAGAGTCAGCTACCAGACAATCAGGAGGCACCTGCAGAACTGTAACACACAGTTTGAGGATTCAAGCCCAGTTGGAAGTGGTAAAGAGGTGTTACAGTTTGGGGAGGTCTGAGAGATACAATGGCCCGACATTCGAACAGGCCTTCTGGCTCGATGTTGCTGTGATGATTAAGCTCGCTCAGGTGGTCGGGCAGGTTTTAGCTGAGGTGTGGAGAAAGAAGCTGGAGGAGTTGAGAGAAGATGATGAAGCAAACCCATGAGATTCCGGATGTGCTATATAGAATTGCAGCTGCAAGTGTGGTCATGAGTGGCAGAGATTTTGCCAACTTCGACCAGTTTGAACCATCCGAAACCGGAGTAGTATTGGCGAGAATTAGAATAAAGAGAGATATTTACGAAGAGCTGAAGAAACAGGGCCTGGACATCAACGTCGTCGTTAATCGTCTGCTGGAGAACTTCATCATCGCTTACCGTGCATTTTGGGGAAGCTACACAGAAGAAGTTATGCTCCGGCCGGGATTTGAACCCGGGTCGCCGGCTCGAAAGGCCGGAATGATTGGCCGGGCTACACCACCGGAGCCTGCTCTGGGCATGCCGGAATGAGTTTATATTTTTTTTGCTGAAGTTGTAATGATATCGTGTCTTGGAATTTGCTCATGTAGCACACTTAAAATTAGAGTCGTCATCCTTGTTACTCTCTTGTTCTCTTGTCTGGATCTATTGCAAAATCCTGTTACAGTGTATAGCGTCGAAGGGATGGGAGGAGTGATGCCTCTCTCTAATCCTCTAAAGAATAGTTTTTTAATCCTTATTTTACGCCTAGTTCCTCATGAGAAGAATATGGCATGGGGCCGCCGAGATTTGAACTCGGGTCTCCGGCACCCCAAGCCGGGAGGATAACCAGGCTACCCTACGGCCCCAAGCTTCGCAAGCTTCGTTTTCTCTGCCCTTTTCTCGCCCGCTTCAGTTTTTAAGGGTTGTGGTATTTTAAATATTCTGGAATTTCTGAAGTTTTTAGATTGGGTTTGGAGTATGGTTTTTGGTCAGAGTACAGATTTTTAGCACCTTACTAAAAAGCTTATATTTCCCATCTCTACAATTAAAATGATGTCCAGATTCAAGCATCTTATTTCTATTGAAGATTTAACCAAAGACGACATACTCTATATCCTCCAAAAGGCTGAGGAACTTGAGTTTTATGCAAAAGGTACCAAAGGGGATAAAATAAACCTCCTTGAAGGCAAAATACTTGCAAACCTCTTCTTTGAACCATCGACTAGGACAAGAATGTCCTTCGAATCAGCGATGAAGAGACTGGGAGGCGATGTAATCAACATGACTGCTCAGGAAGCCAGCAGCATCGTCAAAGGGGAGACACTGGCAGATACTATAAGGGTTGTTTCAGAATACGCTGACGCCATAGTCATAAGGCACCCCCTTGAAGGCTCCGCTAGGTTTGCTGCAGAGCTGAGCAGTGTTCCAGTCATCAATGCTGGAGATGGAGCCGGACAGCATCCAACTCAGACATTGCTTGACCTCTACACAATCAAAAAGGAATCCCGTCTTGAAGGTGCCACAATAGCCCTGATGGGTGATTTAAAGTACTCCAGAACCGTCCACTCGCTCATAAAGGCTCTTACCCTTTTTAACACCAGAATTTACCTGATAAGCCCAGATGCCCTGAAACTTCCTGAAGATTTTCTTGAAGATGTAAAGGGGGATATCAGTGAGGCAACGCTGGATGAGGTTATCAGTGAGATAGACGTTCTCTACGTTACGAGAATTCAGAAAGAAAGATTCCCAGATGAGGAAGAGTATAGGAAGGTCGCTGGCAGCTACATCATCAACTCAGAAATTCTTAGCAAAGCAAAAAAGGATCTTATTGTAATGCATCCACTACCCAGAGTCAATGAGATTTCCAGCGATGTAGACTTGACTAGACATGCAATTTATTTCAAGCAGGCGTTCTATGGCGTTCCTGTCAGAATGGCCATTCTGTGTGAGGTGATGGGAGTAGCCTTGGGTGAGGTGAAAGTGGGGTGATAGGATGCAACTCACAATAAGCAAGATTAAGGATGGTACCGTCATTGACCACATAAACTCTGGAATGGCCCTTATGGTTTTAAGGATACTCGGTATCTCCAGCGGAACAAAAGAGCCGGTTTCAATGGCCATGAATGTGCCCAGTAAGAAGATGGGGAAAAAGGACATTGTTAAGGTTGAAGGCAAGTTCATAAATGAGGACGAACTCAACAGGATTGCCCTGATCGCTCCAGGAGCCACCATAAATCTTATCGAGAATTACGAGATAAGGAAGAAGTTCAGGGTCGTTCTTCCAGGATTTGTTGAGGGAATAATCAAATGCCCCAACTCCAACTGTATATCAAATGCAGAAAGAGAGCCTATAAGGTCCAAATTCCACGTGTCAAAGGAAGGAGAGGCGATAGTAGCGAGATGCCACTACTGTGGAAGGAAACTCAGGAGTGTGGAGGACTTTATCGCCTGAGTTTTATCGCCTGGTAGGTTTAAAGGTGTTGGAAATGTGGAAAAAAATAAGGGATAAGTTTGAGAGGTATCCTTCTCAGATAGCTGTGGCAAAGGAGTTTCTAAGGCTTGGAATCTCTGTCAAGAATGGTAAGGCCTATTGCGGAGAAATTGAGCTTGTGCCAACTAAAATTGCAGAAGCAATAGGTGTCGACAGGAAAGTTGTGGTCATGGCCATTCAGAACATAGAAAGCGATGAGGAGCTAAGAAAGGTTTTCTCAAGCCTCAGACCTGTGGCAAACATCGCAGACATTGCCCGCATTTTAGGCTTTGGTGTACTGGAGGTGTATGCTGAGAGCACGAAGGTTGGTATTGTGGCTGGCATAACATCCATTCTCGCCCAGGAGGGTATATCTATCAGATACATTTTGGCTGAAGACCCGGAGCTGAGCGTTGAGAGCAAGCTTACTGTAGTTACTGAGGAAAAAATCCCTGGGAAACTGGTGGATGAATTTCTGAAGGTTGATGGGGTTGAAAAAATTGTGATAAGCTGATCTCAGATTACTGGATTTCAGATTATTGTTCAGATTTTGTCCACTTTTGACTCCTCCACCCTTTCTATCTCTCCCTCCTGAGATATTTCAAGAGGTCTTCCTTCCATTATAGCCCTAATGATTTTGGCTCTTGCAGACTTGACGAGCCTCCATACTGTCCCTCTTGATGTCCCCATTTTTTCTGCAGCATCTTCGTAGCTCAGATTCTCTAAATCAACAAATCTTACAGCCTCCAGTTCGGGAAAATTTAGTACGACTGACTCTTCACTAAGCATAGGCTCTGGGACGAATCTTCTAATAGCTGGCAGGGTATGAATAAGGATGTCAGCAGAAGGTCTCCCTCTTCTTTTTCCTCGCTTCCACCTCCACCTCATTTTTTGTGCTATGTCACAAAATTTATATATGTGTTTCGCCAATATGTGATATATCACAAAAAGGTGGTAGGAATGAGTTGCAGATACGGGTATGGTAGGAGGTTGCAGGAGACACAGGAAAGGATGCCGGGGAGAGTGCGGGAGAGAGTGTGGAAAAGGAATTGCTGGAAGGCTGGAATTTTAGAGAGGATCGAAAAAGAAATTGGAGAAATAAGAGCTGTACTGGAGAGTATTCACCAAACCCTGAAAGCTGAGCAGTAGTGAAGTGGAGGTGAGGAGAGGTGGTGAAGATGGCTTTCCCTACTGATGATGGTGTTACGATCTCCAGACATTTTGGAAGGGCAAAGTATCTTCTTATCGCTGAGCTTGGCAGCACTTGGAGAAAACTGACTATTCTGGAACAAAGAGGACATAGACTGGCGAGAACTCTGAAAAATGAAGGAGTTGAAGAAATCACATGTCGCAATATGGGCGCTGGAATGTTTAAGTGGTTGGGAGAATTTGGTATCAAGGTAATTTACACAGATAAGACGGAAATAGACAGCGTTATTAGAGATACGGCCACCGCTAGTTTACCACTTCTCCCTCCAGAAAGTGGGGATAAAAAGGCTTATGACTGCAAACAGCTCTAGCCTCCCCATCCACATATCTATTGAGAGAATTAGTTTGGCAAACCATGGAAGGGCTGAATAGGTCTCTGAAGCTCCTGCAGCCCCTAAAGCCGGACCCACGTTGTTTATGGTGGCAGCTACAGCTGAAATTGAGGTTATCATATCTAGACCGGAAATGGAGACGAGGAAAACCGAAATAACAAAAATGACGATGTAAAGGACGAAGAAAGCTGCCACCTCATCCAGTAGCTCGCTTTTAATAACTTCTCCACCGAATTTTACAACCCTCGCCCTCCTGGGCTCTGCTGCTTTTTGTATCTGGATGATGGAGTAAATTGTGAGTAGGTACATTCTTCCAGCCTTGATGCCACCAGCAGTTGAACCGCTACTCCCGCCAACGAACATGAGAATGAGTAGAACTAGCTTGGCCGAATCATTCCAGGTATCGAAATCGTATGTGGTATAGCCGGTAGTGGTCATGATTGCAACAGCCTGAAAGACAGAGTAGCGAATCGACTCAATGATAGATGAATAGGTATCGAGATTCAGGATAGCTAGAACTAGGACTGCCATGGAGAGTATGAAAGCATAAACCCTGAATTCTGCATCTCTGATTATTCTGAAATTTCCGCGAAGCAGGAAGTAGAGAAGGGCGAAGTTGGCACCTCCGATGAACATGAAGAGTGTTATTACACTTTCCACGGCGGGATTGTTGTAATAGGATATGCTTTGGGTGTGGGTTGAGAAACCGCCTGTTGAGAGGGTTGTGAAAGCATGGTTGATGGCGTCATAAAAATCGAGGCCAAGGATGTATAGAAGGGATATTTCAAGAACCGTAAAAACGAAATAGGCAGTATAGAGGAGTATCGCAGTATCTTTTAGCTTCGGCTTGAGCTTGCTGAGCCTGATGCCGGGTACTTCTGCATGGAGCAGGGGTTCACCCATTTTGGCTATAGCAGGGAATATAGCCACGAAGAGGACGACTATACCCATTCCTCCCAGCCACTGGGTTAAGCTTCTCCACAATAGAATTGATCTCGGTAAATCTTCAACTGTATCAAAAATTGTAGCTCCAGTGGTTGTGAAACCCGACATGGCTTCAAAAAAGGCGTCAAGAGGACTTACGCCAATGTACATGTAAGGTAATGCTCCAATTATGGACACGATCAGCCAGCCAAGGCCTACTATAGCATAACCTTCCCTGTATTTCACAACTTCGCTCTCAGGTTTCATTATGCTCAAAATTAATCCTACAGTAAAGCTTGTTGCAGCAGCAATCAGGAAAGGGAGTAAATTTTCACCATAATAGGCGGCAGTTGCTATTGGAACGGAAAATATCAGAGAAAAGTAGATGCATATTCTGCCAAGAAGGTTCAAGACCAGAGGTACGTTCATGCTACCAGTCCTTCTATCAGTCCTTCAGGGCTTTTTCAACGCTATCTATCTCACCCCAAGTTGTGATGACTAGCAGTTTATCTCCTGCTTGGATCTTCGTATCTCCTTTGGGTATTAGGCAGTCATCTCCCCTCAATATTGCTCCTATTATTGCCCCTTTAGGCATTTTTAGCTCTCTGATCATTTTTCCAGAGAGTTTTTCTCTCACCTCGATCTCCAGAACTGCCGCCTCTCCCTTCCCTATCTCTGCTATCGTGTGAACATTCATGAGGTGGAGGTGCTTCATAACTTCATTATACGTGATTCTTCGAGGTGATAAGGCAACGTCAACCCCCACTTTTTCAAAGAGCTTGACATACATCCCTCTGTCAACCTTGACAATGGCTTTTCTGGCTCCGAGACTTTTTGCAAGGAGGGAGACTAGGAGGTTCTTCTCATCGCTGTCTGTGGTTGCTATTACCACGTCGCTCTTCCCGATCTCCTCTTCCACCAGTAAATCTAGGTCTGTTGCATCGCCAATAATCACCTTCGTCCTCCTCAGGACAGAACAAAGGGTCTCGCAGACTGAAGGACAGGAGTCTATCAGCTTGATATGTATGTTGCTTCTGTCCAGAAGTCTTGCGATGTAGCCGCCGACGGTTCCACCACCGAATATCACCACATTCCTTGCAACCTGCTCACCAAAAATCCCCCTGATCCTAGAAAGGTCTTCCATTGTTCCAACAATTGCAAGCCTGTCTCCTTCTTTGAGAACTGTCTCACCTTTGGGGACTATCAGCTCCCCGTTTCGGTATATTGCTGTTATTATCACATTTCCAGGCAGATGGAGCTCTGAGATTCTTTTTCCTGCAACTCCTGAGCGGGAAGTGATGGAGATTTCCACCATATCAATTTTACCGCCGCTGAATGTGACAAAATCCACCGCTCCGGGAATTGTTATCAGATTGACAATTTCACTTGCTAAAGCCAGTTGAGGGCATATGAGGAGGTCGTACCCGATGGGGTGATCCATAACGATCGGCTTATCGACATATTCGGGATTGCCAACGCGTATGATTGTCTTTTTTGCCCCCAGCTTTTTTGCAGCCAGACCTGCAAGCAGATTTACCTCATCATCTCCCGTAACTCCTAGGAAAATATCGGCTTCATCAATTTTCGCTCGCCTTAAGATGTCGATGTTGGCGGCATTACCCTCAATAACTTCCACGTTGAGTTTGGATATATCGTTTATCTTTTTCTCATCGTTCTCTATAACGTAAACATCATGAGCATAAGCTAAATCCTTTGCAATATTAAAGCCAACTTCGCCAGCTCCGGCGATGACTATTTGCATTGCAACTTCCAACTCCTATTCTATTAATTTTTCTTTCGGTAAGTAACCGATGAGATCACAATACTTAGCTCATACATGGCCACAACCAGAATCAGCACAATAAGTTGAGACAGGCCGGTTATATCCATGGTGAGGTTTGTTGCTAGAATGAAGACACCAGCGTAAACGAGAAGCCTTTTGCCTTTGAGCCAGTTCGGATCAATCATTCCTAGTCGAGAAGCAATGGCTGCTACGACTGGGATTTGAAACACTAGGCCAAAAGAGATAAAGATCCTGACGGCATTTCCAAGGGTTTTTTTGACAGAAAGCATGGGCTCTGCTCCAAGATATTCCTGGACTGCGAAGCTGTAGAGCTTTGGAATGACGATGAAATATGCTAAGGCGGTACCTAGGAGGAAAAGGAGGTAGGAAAAGGGAATGAAGGTTTTGACGAATTTTCTTTCGTGTTCATAGAGGCCGGGCTTTGCAAAGAGGTAGAGTTCGTAAACGATGTGAGGATAGGCGATGAAGAAGGCGGAGGCGATGGAGAAGTAGATTCGGGCAGCCATCCACTCCGTTGGGGTAAACGTTACGATATCCATGGGCTCTCTGAACAGCCCCTCCCAGAACAAACTTATGAGTTCGGAGGACTTGAAGAAAATTACTGCTGACAGTAAAGAGAGGACCGTCATGGCTCTGATGAGTCTGTATCTGAGCTCAGCGATGTGTTCCCGCAACTCCATCTCCCTGTCTTCTGGAGGTTCTCTTGTTCCCGAGGTTCCTGAAGTTTCCGAGGTTCCCGAGCTTCCCGGGTTCTCTTGCGCTCCCACAAAGTAGAGGCTACGTTATGCATTTTTAGGTTTTTGTGTTTTGGTTTAGGTGTTGACATCGGTAGGGTTAAGTTAGCTCCTTAGCGGTGGTAAAACTCTGGACTTTTAGGGTTTCATCTATGAACGGTATTCGGCTAATCATGCTCTATTGATGGAATCCATGAAAACGATTACCTCTTTTTCCTCTTCTTAACTAACTCAAACATCCACCCACCCCTCCTTTTAATTACTGCCTCAACCTCCACATCCATGCATCCATTCAATTCAAACTTCTCCAAATCCCCCAAGATCATACACTCCTCAATTTTACATAATCTGTTGAGATTCTGCAAGTGAAACACCGGTTCAAATCACAAATTATTTATGAAAATTCGTGAAGGAGCGGGCATGAAGGAAGTAGTCATTGTTGGAGGCGTCAGAACCCCTGTTGGGAGGTTTGGAGGCTCTCTGAAGGATGTTCATGCTTATGAGCTTGGTGCCATAGCCATAAGAGGATTGCTGAAAAAGCTTGAAATAACACCTGTGAGGACTTCTGAAGACCTCGAGTTTTGTCCATCAAAGCTTCCCAAGGGGGAAATAGCTCTTGAAAAAGATCATTATGACCACGAGGGAGAAATTGAGCTGAAGATCGATGAAGTTGTTATGGGCAACGTCATTCAGGCTGCACAAGGGCAGAATCCCGCCAGGCAGGCGTCAATTTTTGCAGGAGTGCCGAAGGAAACTCCAGCATTTACTCTGAACAAGGTCTGCGGTAGCGGTCTTAAAGCCATTGCAGAGGCCGCTTCAAGCGTACTGGCAGGGCAGAGCACCGCTGTGATTGCCGGAGGAATGGAGAACATGAGCGACTCGCCCTACGTCCTCAAGAAGGCAAGATGGGGCTACAGGATGTTCAATGACGAGATTGTGGACATCATGGTTTACGATGGCCTCTGGGAGAAGTTCTATGGCTACCACATGGGTATCACTGCTGAAAACATTGCAGAGCTTTACGGAATCAGCAGGGAAGAGCAGGACAGGCTGGCTTATGAGAGTCACATGAGGGCTGTAAGAGCAATTGACGATGACAGGTTCAAAGAGGAAATAATCCCGGTTGAGGTGAAGCAGAAAAAAGGCGTCACTGTGGTTGATACTGACGAGCACCCCCGCAGAGACACGAGTCTTGAAAAGCTTGCAAAGCTCCCGCCGGTGTTCAAAGAGGGAGGGACGGTAACGGCAGGGAATGCAAGTGGAATTAACGATGGTGCCGCTGCTCTTCTCCTGATGGAGAGGAAGGCTGCCGAAGATATTGGCTTGGAACCCAAACTCAGGATTCTCAGCTACGCTTCAGCGGGAGTTGACCCGGCGTACATGGGTCTTGGTCCAATTCCAGCCATAAGGAAAGCGTTGAAGAGAGCTGAGCTGAGCCTTGACGACATTGACATCATAGAGCTCAACGAAGCTTTCGCTGCCCAGGCTCTTGGAGTCATCAAGGAACTAGAGCTGGATACGGACAGAGTTAATGTGAATGGCAGTGGAATCAGCTTGGGACACCCAATTGGGGCAACTGGAGCTAGGATAACTGTAACGCTATTGCATGAGATGGAGAGAAGGAAGGCGAACTACGGCATGGCCAGCCTCTGCATTGGAGGAGGCATGGGTATAGCAATGGTTTTTGAGAGAGTTTGATTTTTTATTTTTGTTATTTCTCAATTAACCTTTTTTATTTCATCAATTTTTATCCCTTCCATACGTCCCCTCCACCGTCCCTGAGCTTCAACGGGTAAAGGCTCCCCCATTACCTGAAATTTTTTATTCTCCACCTCTGACATCACATTCAGGTGACCTTCATGCTCAGATACGACGAACCGGTTTTCCGCCCTCCAAGCGAGGCCAGAAGCCTGATAATCCAGGCGACCATAGGATGCTCCCATAACTGCTGTACCTTCTGTGGAAGCTACAGGATGAAGAAGTTCAAGGAAAAGGGTATTGAGGAAATTAGAGAAGATATGATTATTGCCAGACGAATTTTTGGCGAGGTGAAGAGAATTTTCCTGGCCGATGGGAATGCCTTTACAATGGATTCAGAAAAGCTGCTGGAAATTATCAGAATTGCAAAGGAAGTCTTTCCCGAGCTTGAGAGAGTCTCGGCATATGCCTGTCCAGCTGATATTCTAAACAAGTCCCCTCAGGAAATCAAGATGCTGACAGAATCTGGCTTGAATCTCCTCTATATGGGTGTCGAAACCGGCCACGATGGGTTGCTAAATGAGATAAAAAAGGGCGTTGACGCTCAGGAAATGGTGGAAGCAGGCAGAAAGGCCATTGAAAACGGGATGAAACTTTCTGTTACGGTTATAACTGGACTTGGCGGAAAAGAACTATCGTACGATCACGCTAAAGAAACAGCAGAGGTTCTGAATCAAATGAAGCCACACTTTACTGCAGCACTGACACTCATTCTCGTTCCCGGAACCCCTCTTCACAGAAAGTATGAAAGAGGCGAATTTCACCCGCTGAACCCACTGGAAACGCTTCAGGAGCTAAGATGGATGGTGGAGGATCTGAATTACCCAACTGTCTTCCGGTGCAACCACGCATCCAACTATCTGCCCCTGAAAGGAAATCTGCCAGAGGATAAGGAAAGACTGCTTTCAACTTTAGACTACGGTATGGCTCATCCAGAACTTCTGAGGCCTGAGTTCTTGAGGGGCCTTTAGGCTGCTGTTTGGTTAATCTTTGTCTGTAAAACTGCTTCCCAATCTCACAACCCCTTAACTCCTCACACCAAGCATCCTCCTGCCAATCAGCCACTTTTCAATCTCTTTCGTCCCCTCATAAATCTCCAGAGCCTTCACATCCCTGTAAAATCTTGAAATCTTGTATTCGCTGAAGTAGCCGTATCCACCGTGGATTTGCAGAGCCTCATCTGTTACCTCTACAGCAATCTTTGCCGCATACCACTTTGCCATGGCGGAAAGCTCAGGACTAACCTTTCCTCTGTCTATTGCTGCTGCGGCTCTGTATGTGAGGCTTCTTGCAGCCTCAATTTTAGTGGCCATATCCGCTATTTTGAACTGAATGGCCTGAAAATGAGAAATTGCCTGTTCAAATGCAGTTCTTTCCTTCGCATAGCTGATTGCCAGCTCCAGAGCACCCTGAGCAGCACCAACTGCCTGAGCAGCTACCCATGTGCGGCTTCTGTTGAAGAAGTCCATGATGTGGTAAAATCCCCTCCCTCTTTCTCCCATCAGATTCTCATCTGGAACATGCACGTCATCAAAATGAATTTCGGCGGTATCACTTGCCCGCATACCCAGCTTTCCCGTCAACTTCCTTCTGCTGACTCCGTCGGTGTTCAGGTCAACCAGAAAAGTGCTAAACCTCTTATGCCTCTCACCATGCTCTTCTGTTCTGCACAGGATTATAGCGTAATCAGCAATACTTCCGTTGGTGGAAAAAGTCTTGGTGCCATTGATTACCCAGTAATTACCTTCTTTCTTCGCTGTAGTCCTTATTCCGGCAACATCGCTTCCTGCATGGGGTTCAGTAATCATAATGGCCATTATAGCCTTGCCTTTGGGTAAAGGGGGTAGAAACTGGCTTTTCTGTTCATCACTACCATTCAAAATAAGGGTTTCTGAACCGATAGTAGTACCCAATGCAGCAAATCCGCATCCCGGATCCACTCTGTGGAATTCCTCCCAGATGAGAGCATTTTCAAGATATCCAAGCCCTTGCCCGTCAAATTCCTCATCAATGAAAACCCCCACAAAACCCAGTTTGCAGGCATCTTTCCATAACTTCCAGGGAAACTCTTCCTTTTCGTCACATTCCTTGGAATATTTTGGTATCTCTTTCTCAGCAAATTCTCTTGCCGCATTTTTAATGTCGAGTTGTTCAGGAGTCAATTCTGTCGGTAGCATGGTAATCCATGTATATGAAACCATATATTGTTTTTGAGGAATTAATTAGCATTAATTAGAGACAAGCCAAGTTGAGTACAAAAGCCAATCCTTAAGTTTTCTTGTTTCAAACAATGAAATGATTTAAAATGCAAGATAATAAACGAGGAACAATCTCAGCAGGAGGTGAGCTCGTGGACTTTAGGCTGACAGATGAGCAGCGGGCTATTAAGGAAGCTGCAAGGGAGTTTGCTGAAAAAGAATTTACCTCAGAACTCATTGAGGAATGTGATAGAGAGGAGAAGTACCCATTAGAAGTGGTAAAGAAGGCCAGAGATCTGGGCTTTTCTACAATAAAAATTCCAGAGGAATATGGAGGCATGGGGTTAACTCTCTTTGAGGAAGTCCTTGTGACGGAGGAGTTTTACAGAGTTAACCCCGGTATAGCCAATGCATGTCTCAGTTCAACATTTGGGACGGAGTTACTCATCCTCTTCGGCAGTGAGGAGCAGAAGGAGAAGTATCTGAGGCGGGTTACAGAGAAGCATGCCATTACGGCAATGGCCAATACAGAACCGGAAGCAGGAAGCGATGCAGCCGGCATCAAAACCAGAATTGTGAAAGAAGGGGATGAATGGGTGATAAATGGCACTAAAACCCTCATAACAAACGGAAGCATCTGCGATTTCGTTCTCGTTTCTGGTAGGAGTTTTGAAGGTGAGAAGAGGCATTATGGCATAACTTTCGCCATAGTGGAAAGCGATATGAAGGGTTTTAAGGCGACGAAAATAAAAAACAAGCTTGGCTTGAGGGCGAGCGATACTGCCGAGATATATCTTAAGGATGTCAGGGTGCCGGAGGAAAACATTCTGGGTGAGCCAGGAAAGGGATTCTACTACCTCATGGAATTCTTCAACCATACTCGCCCCAGGGTTGCGGCACAGGCTGTTGGCATAGCACAGGGAGCTTTTGAGCTGGCTTTGAAATACGTCAAAGAGAGGAAGCAGTTTGGTGTTCCAATTGCAGCTTTCCAGCACACCCAGTTCAAGATTGCTGAAATGGCCACACGCATTCATGCGGCGAGGCTACTCACCTATCAGGCTGCCTGGCAGTGCAGTATTGATGAAAGGAAGCCAGAACTCTCTTCCATGGCCAAGTGGTATGCTGGTGAGACTGCTGTATACGTTGCAGACTGGTGCGTCCAGCTTCATGGCGGCTACGGCTACATCGGCGAGTATGCGGCAGAGAGGTTCTACAGGGATGCAAAGCTGATGGAGCTCTATGAAGGGACAAAGGAGATTCAGAAGCTTGTAATTGCAAGAAATCTGCTGGGAGATATTTTGAAGAGGTTTGGTCATTAAGCGAGGTGAAATTATGAAACCTGAATTGAAAGTGGAGAAGATAGGTGTGGTGGGTTTTGGGTTGATGGGCACTCAGATCACCCAGTTCTTTGCTCAGCAGGGCTATGAAGTTGTTGCAGTTGATGTGAGCGAGGAGGCACTTAAGAGAGGGATGGATACCATCATCAACGGAAAATTCGGGCTGAAAAGACTTCTAGAGAGGGGAAAGATAAATGAAGGACAAATGGAGGAGATTCTGGAGCGAATTAAAACCACGAAGGACTTCACAGAACTCAGTGACACTGATATGCTCATCGAAGCAGTTTATGAGGATTTAGGACTCAAATTGAAGGTGCTGAGGGAAATATCAAATATCGTGAAGAGTGATGCGATAATAGGTTCCAACACCTCAACAATAAGCATAACAAAACTCGCTTCTGCAGTTAAAAACCCTGAGAATTTCCTGGGAATCCACTTCTTTAATCCTGCCCAGATTCAGAAGCTGGTTGAGCTTGTGAAGGGGCTCCTGACCGATTCAGAAGTTCTGGAATGGGTAAAGGAGTGGTTCGCTCAAACAGGAAAAGTTCCAATAGTTGTGAACGACTCTCCTGGTTTTGCTACCAGCCGTCTCGGATTGATTTTGGGCAGAGAAGCGATTCTGATGGTTCAGGAAGGCGTTGCAACACCGCAGGACATAGACATAGGCATGATGCTTGGCTACGGTTATGCTATGGGGCCACTTGAGACGGGAGACCTTGTGGGACTTGATACCAGGCTCAGAAGCCTTCAGGCAATGTATGAGGCAACCGGAGACCCAAAATGGGCACCACCCCGCCTCCTCATCCAGCTTGTTGATGCTGGCTATATCGGTGACCCCTCGCTGAAGCCAGGGAGCAGAGGAGGAATTTACGAGTATTTCGGACAGGAGAGGGCAAGTCAGGTTCTTAAGAAAATGGGAGTAAGGAGGTGAGTATAATGGAGAGGATTCTGCTGGAGTATCCAAAGAAGGACATTGCCCTGATCACTTTAAACAGACCAGAAAAGCTCAACGCTCTGGATACAAAAACCAGAATGGAGATCAGCGAAGCTATTGATAAGGTTGAAAGTTCAGCTAGGGTTTTAATCATCACGGGGAAGGGGGAGGCCTTTGCTGCTGGAGCAGATATAAATGAACTTGCAAAAAGAACACCTTTTGAGTATCTGAATCTTGCAAAATGGGGGACGTGGCTGAACAACAGAATCGAGAATTTGGATATTCCGGTAATAGCTGCCATAAACGGCTATGCTCTTGGTGGTGGATGTGAGCTTGCAATGAGCTGTGACATAAGGATAGCTAGTAAAAAAGCAAGATTCGGTCAGCCCGAACTTAACTTGGGAATCATGCCAGGTGTTGGGGCGACCCAGCGACTTCCCCGTTTGATTGGACTGGGAATGGCAAAAAAGCTGATTTTTACAGGAGAGATACTTGATGCCCACGAAGCACTGAGGCTGGGGCTTGTTGAGGAAGTTGTTGAGCATGAAAGGCTGATGGACAGGTGCTTTGAAATTGCAGAGAAGATCTGCAGCAAGCCTCAACTGGCCATCAGGCTGGTTAAAAGAGCTCTGAATGCAACAAGAACCATGTCGCTGGAAGATGGGTTGAGGTATGAGCTGAGTCTGGCAGCACTGCTGTTTTCAACAGAGGATGCAAAAGAGGGGCTAAGAGCTTTTCTTGAGAAAAGGGAGCCACAGTTTAAGGGGAGATAAGATGGTGAGTTAGTATGGCTGGGGTGTTAGAGCTCAGCCAATAAGAATATCTGTATTCGCAATTAGATATGTGTTGACCGTCCAATGTTAGACATACAAAACGTTCAGATCACCTAAATTAACCAAAATTTTTAATCCCCATCTCAAATCTTCATTTCAGAGATCAATCCTCATCCGAAAACTAAGCCCCCGTAGGGTAGTGGATATCCTGAGGGTCTCCGGAACCCTCGACCCGGGTTCAATTCCCGGCGGGGGCGCTTTACTTTTGGTTCAATGCCTATTACTTTCACTGTACCTTCTTCTCGTTTAAACAAAAAATTTAGAGGTGGTTTTTGATGCCCCCATTGATATTCAGAATTGTGAGTGTACCTTTGAGAGGGAATTAGCATTGCTTAAGAGGTTAGACTTGCCGGAAAGAACGAAAAAGCTCTTAAAAGAGTCCATCGATGATGCGCTTCATAGCTGGAGTATCATGAAGATCTCAAAAGCGAGAGCGGCCAAGTTCCTGAGTCATTTAAGACATATTGCATATATGCTCCACGAAAAAGGCTACAACTTCGAATATCTTAACAGAGGACTGAGTCAAGTACATTTCAAAAAGAATTGACAAATATTTTTACGGGAAAAAGAAAAAGAAAGATGTAGATCCTGAAAAACCTAGGTGGGGAGTATGATTTCAAGAAGCCCTTTTAAAATTCATGAAATGGCTCGGAGCTGAGAAGAGACATCCAGAAGACTATCCAGATAGGGATATCATTGAAGCAGCAAAAATTATTCTGGGAATGAGAAAATGCCCAACCCCCCTGAGCTGGCAAAGATGAAGATCATAAAGCCGGAGGAGTTTGTTAAACTCAGTGACGTATCTCCTGCATGAGTTTTCAGAACTCTGAGAACGTCGGCAGAGAACGTCAGAGATGAGGCATTCTCCGCAGTTGCCGAGGAATTGGGCTCCGTGTCGGTAGTATGGGTTCTGAATGCTGTGAAAGTAATCTCCTTCGAATATTGTTGTTCTGTATTTGATATACTTCAGTAAAATGCGAAAAGGGTTAGGATTTACCTTCCGATCAGTGTTACTATATATTGGGAGAGTGACGGTTAAGAAAAGATTTACGAAGATGGAGTACGTGTTGCTTAATATTTAACAATCTCAGCTTTATGTGGAAACTCTTATAAAGATTTGATTTCAAATTGATTGACATATGAAAGAACATAATATTGAAAATGTAGAAATACCTCAAATCCCGATTGCAACAAACTATTTTCGCCAATTATATTTATTTGCGTTTGCGACAAGGGTGGAAGTCTTGCACCACATAAGAACTCAGGCTATTGAAGAGGAGAACGACCGTCTATCTGAAATCATCGCCACTTGGGAGAATCTTCAACCACGTGTAGAAGAGCTAATACGGCGCGAGCTCGGTGTAGCTGAGAGCATTAAGGTAGAACCAATACCCAATGAATATAAATCCAAGTTGGAAGCGTTCGCCTCTGATCCTTTATTCAAGAAGTCATTCTTGGGCAGTCGAATAAGTTTCGGGGTGGTGGAGGTAGACAAATTGGTTGCACCCCAGAGAGAAGTCAACTTAGACTATGTGGATCGACTAGTCTCGTCATACCCTAAGTCTCCTACATTCCACGATTTGCTTGACATTTGTGTGTCACCCAAGCGTAAAATGGACCCCATCCAGCATTTGGAGATAGCTCCGAATACTCATGTGTTCAGTTCACCGAATTCGGATATTCGATTCCTTGGAGCATTCGTCAAGCAATTGACAGTTGAAGACCTTGAATATGCAGAGTTTGGTGGTTTACCGGCCACTGCAGTGATCGCATTCGTCGGATACGGTGGTGCACCCGTCAATGTTTTTCAGGTAGGTCGTCGCATTATTCTCAATAATGGGCTCCACCGAGTTTATGCTCTCCGCTCTCTTGGAGTTACAGAAATTCCGGTTGTGATTCAACATATTCGAGATCCTCAGCTTGAGTTGCCAGAAGTAATTGCAGGATTGCCAAGAGAATACCTTCTAAATGTGCCACGTCCTGCGCTCGTCAAAGACTTTTTCGAACCTGATTTCACGATCACGCTTAAGGTTCGCGAGCGTATCAAGATAGTAATGGTGTCTATTGCTGTTAACCAACATGAAGTTCCTTCATAAAAGGTCTTTTGAAATTTCTTCAGCATAATCGTCCAACGGTATAAATCTATCTGCCTTCAACCTCAGTTCATCGCTTATTGCACTTCTAAAAATTGCAACCTCTATTCTTTTACCCATAGATTTAATTTTGTCTATTGCATGGACGAAGTCTCCATCCCCGCTCACGAGTATGGAAGTATCATATGCGTCTTTGAATTCTAAAGAAGCATGTCTGTCATAAGGGCGACATCTACTCCTTTTTCGAACTTTCTGCCACCCCTCATTCTCAAAGGCTTCTCTATAACTTCATAACCCTGACTTCTGAGGAATCTAAAGAATTTTTTCTGCCTGTCTGCGTTTTTCGGATCTGAAGGGTCAAAAGATGCGTAAAAGTATGGACGAATGAGATAACGGTCACCAGCAAGAACATCTCTAAGATTGATATAGTCTATCTTGAAATCTTGGTCAAAGGATTTACATGCGTGAAAGAGATTAGAGCCATCTATGAATATCATCACCCTTTCTGAATTCATACGCGATAATATTAATTGTCGAAAATAAACTTTGTGGTTACGGCGAAAGTAAATAGTAGTTCAATTATAGCTCCTCCCCGCGAATCCATCGGAGGTACATATCTGCTACATTCAAAACCTTTCCTGCTATAACTTCAAGGTTTCTAAGACTGGTTGCAGCTGAAAGGGCTACAGTTTCTCTAGCCTCTCTTAAGGCGACCTTGCGAGCTATGCGCTCCTGTTTTTCCTTGTATATCTTCTCAATCTTTTCACCCTATCTGGTCATGTGGTTGATTAAAACGAAAATATATATCGAAGTAGGAGTCGTGTGAAAGTGTTTGAAGACTCGAACAAAACGTTTACGTTTCAGTGAAGGCGCTAATCGAGAGGTTGAACGCCCAGTAATAAGTTCAACCCCTTATATGTCCTATTCCGAGGAGAGTAAGGAGAAGGTGTTTCAGAGGCTGGCTGAAATGAGATTTGGGGATGTGGTTTGGGAAGAATCCCATATTGCTAATACCAATAGTTTTTACCTTTTTGAGTGATATTATTTTGCGGGTATATATATCTCACGAAACATTTTAATATTTGACTTAACTTATCATGATTGTGCCCCTTCCTACTGGCTTCTTTGTATTAGGTTCATTATTGGCTTTAGTATCTCTTCTGAATCTGAGTATTTATCTCCAGCCTAACAGGGACGATATTGAGAAATTTGTAAGTAGAAATATAAAATTAGTTATAAGATTCTCTTTCCTGCTCTTTCTTGTTATGCTCTTCAATTGGTTTACGGGCACATTCATGGTCTTCCGTCCGGGTGAAATTACCCTTTTTTTTATGGACGTGGGAGCAATTGGGCTTTGGGTAGTACTCTTTACGACAAATTCTATTACCATCTTTAATCTGGTAAAGAATGGTTATAGGCCTGTAATATGCCAAGATTCGTTGAATATTGTTTTTTATATGGCTGTTCTCTATCTTGTTTTGGAAAAGTTCAGCATGCCTTTAATGATTGCTGAATTGGTTTTGGCACTGTTTTTAGTCACCATCCTCTATTTGTTATTTACTCTCTCAAAGTATGCAGGGATGCTTGAGAGAATTGTAGAGCCTGTAAACATTCATCCCTTGGCACTGGGATTCAGGGTGTTCTCCCTTATTGTTGGACTACAATTTATGTCGCTGTCGTATTCTCGCAATGCTTTCATCGGGTTGATGGTCATCTCTTACTTATTTTTCATGGTAGTTATTTGGTATATGATAAAAAAGCTGAAGTTATTGATTGATTTCAATGAGATTTTTCAGACTGGGTCTATTTGATTTACATGTTGGTTAAGTGAAGTGGTGTTGAATTCCGGGGTATTTAGTTCCTCTTAGAGAATCAGCTTGTAGGGTTATTAAAATCCAAAAATAAATCATGCGGGGGGAGGGATTTGAACCCTCGGACCCCTACGGGACGGGACCCTCAATCCCGCGCCTTTTCCTGACTCGGCAACCCCCGCTGAGTGAGGGTGTAATATAAGCGCATCCCGCAACTCTGCATCGAGAACTGGTGAATTTAAAAGTTGTGGTGTTTAATGTAGTGCTGTTAATGTTGTTTCATCACATATTCGGGGAAGGATTTAATAGTTATCCGTTAATCTGGCAATCGATGGAGTCAGAAGTACTTCGAGTGGCGTCTTCACTGTTTGGAGGAAGGGAAGTTACCACAGAGAAGGAAGTTGAGAGAATTGCCATAAGAGCAATCTTTATTGCACTTAAGGAACGGGCTCTAAAACTGAATGCAAAAAATCTAATCGATGAAGTCAAAGAGAGCTTTCTCACAGAGCCCATATCTCTCAACAGTCTGCATTTTTCGGAAAGAGTAGAATTGGAAGGTTTTGTTTTTTGCCACACTCATACCTGCAAACCATCTAAAGAGCAGTTTGAGGATGCTCTCTACGAACATCATAAATCCATCAGGCTTCTTGACAATTACCAGACGATGAGAGGGGTTGTAAGCAACTTTTTCAAGGGTTATCAGGAACGAGAGGGGTTGGTTAGGGAATACGCCAAGGGGAAGTACAGATATGCCGTCTTCTTCTCACTTATTGACGACTTGGCTGATGATTTGCCGCATCATCTGGATTTTGCTGGGAAATATGATGGAGAGTATGTAGTGGTGACGCCAACGGAAGACTCAATAGACCCCTTTCTGACATTCTTCAAGAGGCATTCTGAAGATGTAAAAAAGGCCGGATTAAAGGTATGGGTTGTAAACACAATTGACAGAACCATTGACCCATTTATCGGCTACCCCAAAGACTTTCTGCTGCTGAAAGGGTTCAGGAATCCCAAGCTGGCAACGATGGTCAACAGCTGGTGGCGGGTTAGTGTTGAGGAAATAGATTAAAAATTTTAGTAGTCTGGCCTTATCAGCTCTGTTACCAGTCAATCCACATCTATCCCCTTCAGCCAGGGCATCATTTTCCTGAGCTCTCTTCCGACCTTCTCTATTAGGTGGTTTCTTTCCATTTCTAACAGCTTTGTGAAGACAGGCCTGCCAGCCTGGTTCTCCAGAATCCATTCTCTGGCAAACTCTCCGCTCTGAATTTCCCAGAGTATCTTCCGCATCTCTTCCTTAATGCTCTCATTGAAAATCCGCCTGCCCCTGGTCATCCCACCGTATTTTGCAGTATCGCTGACGCTGTACCACATGGCGTAAATACCGCCCTCATAGATCAGGTCGACAATAAGCTTCAGCTCGTGTAACGCTTCAAAGTACGCAACCTCTGGCTGATAGCCCGCCTCAACTAGAACGTCGAATGTGGTTTTAATCATTTCCGCAACTCCACCGCAGAGGTCCACCTGTTCGCCAAAAAGGTCCGTTTCAGTCTCTTCCCTGAATGTGGTCTCGATGACTCCAGCCCTCGTGCAGCCTATACCCTTGGCATAGGCGAGGGCAGTTTCAAGGGCCTTTCCGCTGTAATTCTGATGCACTGCCACTAGGGCCGGAACCCCCTTACCTTCCTCGTACATCCTCCTGACTAAATGACCTGGGCTTTTCGGAGCAACCATAACAACATCCACATTCTCTGGTGGCTTTATCTGCCCGTAATGGATGTTAAATCCGTGAGCGAAGAGAAGTGTGTCGCCATCTTTAAGACTACTCTTCACAAATTTCTCGTAAACTGCAGGCTGCGCCATGTCAGGGATAAGGAAAGCTATTATGTCAGCATCTTTAACTGCCTCGCCAACCTCCATAACCTTCAGACCATCTCTTTCAACTCTCTTCCAGCTCCTGCTGCCTTTGTAGAGTCCAACAACAACGTCAACACCAGATTCATGAAGATTCAGGGCGTGAGCATGTCCCTGGCTTCCATATCCGAGAACTGCTATCTTTTTGCCTTCTAGAAGCTTCAAATCTGCGTCTTTATTGTAATACACCCTCGCCATACAATCACCGGAGTAGGGGTTTAATTCAAACAAAATATAGTTTTCTCTTACCCTCTTTAACCCCTCTTTCACACCTATTTTCTGCCAATCTTTTTAAGCTGTGGTAGATGTGAAAGTAAGGCATGGCAATGGAAACGCTCCGCAGCAAGATAATTGACCTTCTGCTGGACAGAGAGATGAGCGTTTCGGAGATATGCAGAGTCCTTGAACTTGAACCGGGAAGGGAAAGGGAGGTATATTCTATACTGTTCTCTCTGCCCAAGATTCTGAAAAGAAAGGAGTTGGCACTGCTTATGCATCCTCCGCAATGTCTTTCGTGTGGTTTTGAGCTCAGTAAGGCAGATGCAAAGAGGTGTCCAAGGTGCAAATCTCAAAGGTTGACAGAGGCTAGGTTTGTTATAAAATGACATTAAGATCTTAATTCTTCATGGAAGATTCATGAAAGACGCCACATCTGAAAGGCCAAAGTTATAAAAAATCACCTATCCTTCTATAAATCATGTTCAGCACCACATTCGCGTTGCTTCTCGGCATAATATATGGGCTGGTGAAGAGGGGTAAGCAAAGTAAGCTGGAGATGCTGAAAAAGGCCGTAGGCATTGGTTTTATTATAGGCATTATCCTCACAATACCTGCAATCCTCTTCATGCCTGGCATTCTGGCCATATTTGCAGTTGGCGCGGGCATAATCGCTGCTGTGTCCTTTATTCTTTACTTCGCAATCTTCTTCGTTGTTGGAGTGTTTATTGGTGACCTGATTGAGGGATTAATAAGGTAAAAAAATCTGGAATCGGTCAGAATCGGTTAGAATTAGCATCATATAAGCCCCAGTAGTTCGAGAGCCTGAACAACTCCCTCTCCGTTCTCTCCCGGAACGACGATATCTGCCTCCCTCTTCAGCCTCAAATCTGCATTCCCAACTGCTATGCCCAGCCCGGCAGTTTTGAGCAGATCAAGGTCATTTTCGGAATCTCCGATGGCTGCAAAGTTCTTGACATCAATTCCAAGTTTCGATGCGACAAACTTCAGAGCGTTGCCCTTGCTGACCTCTGCATCTACAATGTGGTAGGCGAATCCGGAATCAATCAGCTTTACTCCATCAACTTCTTCAGCCTCCTCAAGAATCCTTTTTGCCACCTCTGCATCAAAATTCCGCCTCAAACACACTTCTGATCTTCTGTATTCGGCATCAAGAAGCTCGATATCAAAATGTTTTCTGAGAACCTCTACGGCCCTCATACACTTAGACAAATCTCCCAGCACAACATCCTCTCCATCATAGGCAAACCTCACAACTCCCCCATTCTCACAAATTATTATGTCGGAAACTCCGATTAGCTTCGCCGCAGCCCTGGCAAAACAGGAGATGTTTCCGGTTGCCAGCACAACGGGAACCTTTACTTTTCTTAAAGCCTCTACTGCTCTGCAGTTCAGAGCCCTTTTTCTGTCAGTCAGCGTCCCATCAATATCTATGGCGAGGCCTCTCACCTCTATGGGCAGCTTTAAGGGTGGTTTTGGAGATGACATCAAAGGCTTCGATGGCATTGAATCGAAAAATTTAGGAATATTAATAACCTCTTCGCAAAAGCATCGCCCATGCAAATTAGCGGCGTTAAGTTTGGTGATAAAGTAGTGCTGATTGGTAGTATTTTTTACTCCAAGCATCGCATAGTTCACGATGTAGATAAAGGAATTTTTGATCGGGATCGAGCTGAGAAGCTCATAAAAAAGCAGGAAGAGCTGGAGGACAGGTTTAGAATTCAGGGAATTCTGGATGTGGTTGCTGAGAGTGGGGAGGCACTGATAAACTATGTTGATTTCATTGCAGAAGTGACAGACAAACCCTTCATACTGGATGGCTACGTTGAGGCGAGGGTTGCGGCTTTAAAGCATGCAGCCGAAGTCGGACTGCTTGACAGGGTGATCTACAACTCCATCAACCCCATAAACACGAAGGAGGAGGTCAAGCTTATCCAGGAGCTTGGAGTGAAAAATGCGGTAATTTTTGACTATGACCCCGCCTATACGTCACCCCACAAAAGGCTCATGCTGCTGACGGGCGATGGCAAAAAAGAGGGGCTGATACCGAAGGCCAAAAAGCTTGGCATTGAGAATATGCTCATAGATGTGGTTCCAACCGACCTTAAAAGCCTTGGAGAAGTTATGGAGTCCCTGCTGCTTGTGAAGTCTACCTTTGAGCACCCAGCCGGATGCGGTCCGGCGAACGTCTCCTATTACATGGCAGATTTTCTTAAAAAGGAACTGGATGTGAAGATACTCGTTAGCAGCGTGGACAGTATAGCTCAGCTTTTCAGCGATTTCATCTTCTATGGCCCAATCGAAAGAGCACCAATAGCCTTCGAAAGTGCTTACGTTGTGGAGGAGGTCAAGGAAGGTCTGAGTGTTGAATTCCATAAGTTGATGGGGTTGGGGTGATGATGTGTCAAATATGGATATCACAGAAAAAACCCTGAAAGAGGCTTTAAGAGCTCAGGAGGAGTGTGTTAGAGCGATAGATGCTCATAGATTTGAGCAATTCAAGTTTTCACATGCAGAGGGTTTTGTAAGGGCAGTCGAGGAAATGAAAATTTATGAAGGACAGAGTGATGAAGCGCTCCAGCTCTACCGCACTTCCCTTCTGCTTCATTACAGCATTCTGACGTCTCTTACCGAAACCGTAATGCCTAAGGAAACGGCCTTTCTTGAATGGATGCAGACTCCTGCCACTATGGAGATCCTTTTCAACCTCGACTCGTCATTCAGAGAAGCAGTTGAGGAGTTCTGCAGAGTTATTGAGGGGAGCGAGGATGTAATAGCAAAAGAGGCAATGAGGCTGTCTTGCGGGTTCTATGGCGTAACATCGGCAAAGGACTTTGCTGCCATCCCTGGCTCTACTTTCAAAGTCCTAGCCGAGATTGCTGAGCGAAGCAGCATTGACAGGGATTACAAGCTGACGATTCTGTCATCCAAATCTTGGGGACTCAACACGTCCTACGTTTTTGGTGATGCCTTCAACCAAACCTTTGCAGCAACTGGCGACGTAGAAAAGGCCATCCAGAAAGAGATTGAGGCAATGAAGTCCATGCTTCTCAAGCCTGTTGAGACCCAGATATCAATCATGAAAAGATTTAGTTTCTCATCCTTCAACCCTGCTGAGTATTTTCAGAAGTACATGGAGGAATTCAGGCCAATGGTGGAGAGAGCATATAAAGAAGGAGTCCATCTAGCAAACATTGTCATGCTTCCAACTCATGTGGGCGACGTAGGCCACCACATTGGCTGGCAGTATTACCACATATGCAGGGATGAAGCAAATATGGAGTTGCTGAGGGTTCAGCTTGAGATGTTGAAGCTGAACATGCAGAAAGCCTTTGATGCCGGCAAAATCTCCAGCGTTTTTGATGTTTCCAGCTTCGCTACGGGAATATCTGCCATGGTCATATACAGAATGCTGAGCGATGAGGGCTTTACAGCAGATATGCTTACACGCCTCTTCACAGAAAGATTCTATCATAGCATAATGGCCAAGCAGTTCGACAGGATGATGGTTAATGAATTGCATGTCAACGACTTCTTGGACTTCGCCTATAGGGGCAAAGGTCTGGCGAAGAAGGGGTGGAAGATAAAGGGCTACGAGGTAGACTTTACACCTTACAGCAATTCGAAGATTCTGAACTCGGGGGAGCTCTATGCCTTCCCGTTCTGTGCAATCACAACGAAATTCGCAGTTCTGATGAAGTATGTTGACATGCCGTGTCTTCTCGCCCCTGAGCCCCTCAGCATTGTGGCAATGATAAATGCCGTTGCAATGGTTCCTGAAAAGCCCTTCGCTCCGGTTGAACTCTGCAAGGGATGTGCAACTGCAGCAATACAGCCGAACCGGTGTATGCATTGCAAGGCTGAGAACTTGGGTCTCTGATGGTTTAGTTTATTTCAAATTTATGTAACTCACATATTCACCACATTCCTCGCCTCCTCCCCCTTCAGAACCCTCACCACGTTGCTCAAAGCTTCATTCAAAATCCTAAGCCTCGCCTCATTCGTAGCACCTGCAATGTGGGGTGTAAGAATCAAATTCACC
>Ga0209426_1000244_pt1 | contig 73986 bp, 76 predicted proteins | sample Deesub1362B_J571_FD_187697 | JGI IMG/M metagenome (GOLD analysis project Ga0209426, IMG submission 187697) | Deep oceanic, basalt-hosted subsurface ecosystem from Juan de Fuca Ridge flank, Pacific Ocean, CORK Borehole 1362B_J2.571 (SPAdes)... ... | reverse complement strand
TTTTTGCTTCAAATTGAAGTTTTATTAAAAAATCTATTATTTTTCTGTATAACTTTTCCGTATCCTTTTTATAAATTTTTAAAACAGGATTATCTCCTATATCCTCAACAATCGCTATTTTATTTTTAAAATCATAAAAATATATTTCAGGTGCACCGAGTTTTCTTTTATTCAAAAGTTTTCCTATTTTTATGTAAGAGATAAATTGAATTTCATCATGATCTTTTAAAATAACAAAATTTTTCAATCCCTTTGCTCTGATGAAAATTCTGTCAGAACCGCCGTGAAGGATTTTAGAATGCATTGTCATTTGGATATCTTGTAGCGATCGCATTTATGCGACATTCCAATTCTCCCCCTTCTTCAGAAGGGGGGTAGGGGGGATGTTTTAAATTTATTCTTTTGTCAATCCCCCTTAATCCCCTTTTTAAATCCCCCGAATGGGGGACTTCGTCAAGGGGGAAATGTGTGCGATAAATCGCACCGCTACATTCCCGATAGAAATTTAACATTGTTATATTATTAGGAATATACTCTTAAAAATTCCCTAAAACCCTCTTTATTCACTAATTTCTTTCTTAACAATTTTCTCTATAAGATTTATGAATTCTTCGGCTTTCTTAAGATACTCTTCCACTTCCTTTTTCTCAAATTTTTTAAAATCCTCATAATCACTTTCACTTCTTTTGATGAACATTTTATTGTAAAATTTACCCATTTTAACGGGTATTTTTCCTTTTTTCACAAATTCCTTATGAAAAAGTGATTTTACTCCTGAATGTTTAGCAGCAATAAGATTTTTTGTCCTCAAAAGAGCAAGCACACTGTAAAACATTGCATAATAAATCCTGTTTACACAGGAATTATATCTTTTATTGTTAAACAAAATTTTAGCATCCTCAAGAGTTTCCTTTGCTCTTTCTAATCTGTATTTTATTAAAGTAATTATCTCTTCTTTCATATCTTTATGCCTTCTTTTTCAATGAAATATTTGATTTCAGAAACATTGTAAGGGAAGGAATTCCATTCTTTTTTGGAATGAATTAAAGGCATTATAATAATGTCATATTTTAATTCGAATTCATAACATAAATTAATTATTTTCTCTTCGGTTATTTTTTTCTTTTTATCTATTAAAATTAACAAATCGATGTCTGATTCACTATCATAGTCTCCTCTTGCTCTTGAGCCAAAAAGAATAATTTCTGCCGAAGGACTAATTTCTTTTATTTTTTCCTTTAATTTGTCTATAATTTTTTTAAAGCTTTTTTTATTCTTCATAATAAATCAATTTAATATAATATTTAAAACTTCATAAAATCAATATTTTAATAAAGTATAAATCCCTTCAAAAGTCCCTATATCAATAATTTTTTCATTCTCAACTACATATCCTGCAAGTTCCCTTTCTTCAATCAATTTATAAAAAACATCCAGCAACTCACTTTTACCTTCAGGCAAATATTTAAAAAATTCCTTTTTAAAAATTGAAATTCCTGCGTATGTTAAAAATTTTTTCTTCTTTTTATGAATTTTTATATCTTTTATAAAGTCATTTTCAATAACAACTTCGCTTCTTGTTTTCATATAAGTTAAAAGCAATGTTCCTTTCTTTCCCTTTTTTAAATGAAAGTCTATAAAATCCCTCAAATCAATCTCATGATATATATCACAGTTATGAACAATGAAATCACCTTTAATATATTTTTCAAAATTTTTTATACCCCCTCCTGTTCCCATAAGTTCTTTTTCCTTAAAAATAAAAATCATATCCTTATATTCTGAATTCAACAGAACTTTCTCAATTTTTTTCTTTTTATAAAAAAGATTTACATAAAATTTTTTAACACCCGCCTCTTTCAGTTTCTCAAAAATATGAAAAATTATAGGTTTTCCTTTAATTTTTATTAAAGGCTTTGGAACAAAAAAACTTAAAGGTCTTAATCTCTTTGAATATCCTGCTGATAAAATTATTGCTGAATTAATCATATAAAAAATATTCTTTTCTTTTTTCGTCAAATTCCTCAAGTTTTTTTTGCCACATCTCTTCAATTTCTTCGATCTCAGTGCCTTTTTCAAGCATTTTTCTTATATAGGAATTTCCCACAAGTATATCAAAGGGCATCTTTTCTTTTTCAAATTCATAGGGAGGATTTTTGAATTCAAATTTATCAGGATATAAATTCATTATCGCCTTGATTATTTTTAAGCCCATTTTGAAGGGTTTTAATTTGTGTTTATCAATAATATATATCTCACATCCTCCGCATACCTTTCCTTTATATTTATTCCACATGGGTTTAAAATAAACGGGTTTAAATTTAACTCCCTCTATTTCTCCTATTTTTTCAATCAATTCAAAGGGTTCAATGAAATCAGCGCCGAAAATTTTAAAAGGTTTTGTGGTTCCCCTTCCTTCGGAAATATTTGTGCCTTCTAAAAGACACATTCCGGGATACAAAAGAGCTGTTTCAAAATCAGGCATATTCGGTGACATCATTATAAAAGGAAAATCAATATCATCAAAATAAAAACTTCTTTTCCATCCCTCAATTTTAAAAACTTCAATTTCAGCATTTATTTTGAATTCCTTATTTAAATAAATTGCAAGTTCTCCGACTGTTAAACCGAATCTCACGGGTATTGAATAGAGGCCAACAAAGGATTCATAGCCCTTTTGAATTAAAGGTCCCTCAATTTCAATTCCGTTTAAAGGATTAGGAAAATCAAAAATTATTATTTTTTTATTAAATTCAGAGCATTTTTCAATCATCTTCATCATAGACCATTTATAGGTATAATATCTTGAGCCATTATCAGGGATTGCAATTATTAAAATATCAATTTCTTTTACATCCTCATCTTCGGGTTCAAGTTTATCACCGTATATGCTTTTGACTTTTATATCTTTATAAAAACTGTCTTCAACCTTTTCCTCCATCTGTTCTGTTCCGAAAAACCCGTGTTCAGGAGAAAAAATTATTTTTATGTTAAAATCATTTTCTATTAAAAAATCAGCAAAATTTATAAGATTTTTGTCACAAAAGGAATGATTTGTTAAAATTCCGATTTTTTTTTCTTTTAGATTCCTGAATTTTTCGATAAATTTTTTAAAGTTAATCACAATATTCTTAAAATTGTAGTGGTGCGATTTTTTGCAAAGCTGTTATATAATATAAAATAACCTATGCTTTTATTTCTAATTTTAAATCTTGCTTCGGTTTCCGGATATATAAGGGATTCAAAAACAAATGAAGCGCTTCCCTATGTGATGGTTTATTTGAAAGAAATAAATAAAGGCTCTTTTACAGATGATAAGGGATTTTATGTGGTTTCAGGTATTCCTGAAGGTGAATACACGGTTTGTTTTAAAATTGTTGGTTATAAAGAGAAATGTGAAAGGATTAAAATAAAAAAAAGTGAAAACAAAATACTGAATGTATTTTTAAATAGAAGTGAAATTGAGGTGGAGAAGATAATTGTATATGCACGAAAAAAGGAATTTGAAGAGGAGGCGGTTTCATCTTTAAAAATGGAAACAAGTGCTTTTAAATTTGCTCCTAAATTTTTAGAAGGGGACCTTTTAAGAACAATAAGCACACTTCCCGGAGTTATTCAGGTTGCGGATATTTCAGGAAGGGTATCTGTTAGAGGAGGTTCACCTCAGGAAAACCTGACACTTATTGATGGAATACCCCTTTATAATCCCTATCACTTAGGGGGTATATTTTCTGTTTTCGACTTAAGTGCAATATCAAAGTATGAATTTTTTAGGGGAGCTTATCCTGCAGAATACGGAGGAGTGCTTTCATCCCTTTTGTATGCTGAAATAAAATCAGGTAATAAGGAAGAAATCAGAAATGAAATCTCTGTTGGAGCAATTTCAGCCCATTTTTTAACAGAAGGTCCTCTTTTAAAAGGGAACTTTCTTGTTTCAGCAAGGAGAACATATTTTGATAAATTTTTGCCTCTTATAAATAAAGATTATGAATTTCCCTATCATTTTTGGGATATTCTTTCATCATATCAGATTACAGTCAGTCCATCATACAGAATAAAGATTTCCTATGTTATAAGCAGAGACCTTTTTTATGATAAGGAAAATGATATATTTTTGAAATGGGGGAACGATGGTTTTTCCCTCAGAAATTTTTTAATTAATAATAACAATTTACATGAACTTACATTTTTTATGGCCTCCTTCTGGAGCCTGTTCAGACTCAGTGACTGGATAAAATTATGGAATCCTGTGACAATTTCAGGTTTCAGATGGAAAGGAAATTTTAAAGGAAGTTTTGATAAAATTCTGGGAATTGAATATTATCATTATGATGGAAAATTTGATAATGATATCCTGGGAATAAAACAACTTGATAAAGGAAGTCCTCATCAATTTATTTCCTTTGTTGATTTTAATTTTAAAATAAAAAAATTGAGAATAAGACCAGGAGTCAGATTTTCTTATTTTTATTTGAGAATAAAAGAAAGACCTGACAGAAATACGGAAAATTTCAGAATTGAACCCAGATTGAATTTAAAATATTTTTTAAAGGAAAATCTCGCTCTTAAATTCGGATGGGGCATTTACAATCAACATCTTGTGTCCACCGCATTCTCAGAAATTTTTTCAAGTTTTTATTACTGGCTTACTGTTTTTGATGGATGGAAACCGATGAATGCATACCATTATGTAACAGGAATTTCATACCTTCCTGACTGGGGAAGATTTGATTTTGAAATTTTTTATAAAAAATATAATTACATACTTGATTATGAATTTGAAAATTATGACCCTCTGAATCCTGATAAAACACTTTTCTTAAAAGGAAAGGGTGAAAGTTATGGTTTTGATACCTTTCTTGAAAAAACATTCGGAAAATTAAGAGGCAATCTGACATTTACAGTTCTAAAAGTTATAGGTAAATTTGATAATGAGAATGCGTATCATTCTTTAAGATGGGATAAAACCTTTAATTTTTCTTTTAATGTCTTTTATAAGATATTCTGGGGTATTGAGACGGGTTTGAGATTTGTTTATACAACAGGTGACCCATACACAGGAGTTGCAGGCAGATACAGGTTTTTCTATCCCCCGATTCCAGGACATTATTCCGAGGAAAACTGGGAGGAGATAGAATCCTCTCCCTATTCCCTCAGGTTTCCTCCCTATCATCGCCTTGATGTTTCCTTTGCAAAAACTTTCAGGATAAAAAATGTAAAAGGTGAATTCTCTCTTAATATCATAAATATCTATAACAGAAAAAATGTTCTGATGTATTACTATGATTATGACACAGAGCCACCGCAGAGAAAAACAATTTATCAGTTACCCATTGTTCCAAGCTTTGAAATTAGGATTAGGTTTTGAAAATGAAGGGTTTTTATTTTTCGGATGGCGGTAAGCGAAGAATAATTTCTGTAGCGGTTGCATTTATGCGACAATTTATTCATTTTATTAAAACTTTCAGTGTGATAAATTACATTGTGACAATTTTCCTGTTACTTCTCTCCTGTAAAGAGACTTCAACTGAAACGAATGTTCCTGATTATGTGGTATGGGGAATTGTGAAATCAACAGGAAATACAGTTGAGCAGTATATTTATGTTGATAGGGTTTATTCTCCCGATGAAAGGGCAGGAGAGGGATTGCATGGAGTAGATGTTAGAGTAGAATTTTTAAATAATGAATTCATATTGAAAGAGAAAATGGCAAATGATAAAAAGGGTAATGAATATTTAATTTATGCGGATACCTTTGAAGTTCCACCCGAGGTAAGGTGCACGCTGAAAGTAAATTTCCCTGATTCAAGGTCTTTGCTTGCAATAACAGAAGTACCCGGTGCTTTTGATATAATTTATCCTCAAAATAATGATACAATAAATGTTCCGAGTAATAAGTTTCTTTTATGGACAAAAAGTAAGAATGCAAAATTTTATGTTATATATCTTAAAAATCCTCTTGATTCCTTTATAACACTTTTTGCACCCGATACATTCCTTGACCTTTTCAGAAGGGAAGGGCTTTTTGATATAGAAGGTGAATATACAATTTATCTATTTGCAGAAAACGAAGACCTTTATAAATGGAATTTGAAAAGGGAATCAAATTTTAATAGAGATGATATTACAGGTGCTTTCGGAGCTTATGTGGAGAGGGAATTAAAAGTTTACATTAGAAAATAATCATCCCAAATAACCTGTTCTCTTTTTTGAATAAATGAAAAGGGAAATGACAAAAAGTATTAAAGTTTCAATTGTCAAAACCATAATTGATTTAAAACTCTGCAAAATAGGTTCTCCGAGTGTCAGATAATTTTTGAAAATTATTGAAGCATGTCTCATGGGAACAATATCAAGGATTTCAAATCCTTTAAATATTTCGGGTGTTTTTACATAATAAAATATTCCTCCTGCAAATCCGAGAATTATACCAACAAGAACTGCTATTGAATTTGCCTGCTTTGTTGTTTTTGAAAAGGAAGCTATTATCATTCCTATTGCACCTGTTGATATTCCAGCAAGAATAATTACAGGAAGCATAACAAAAACATTTCCCCTTACATGGTATCCGAAGAAAAAGGCGACAGAAAACATGATGAAAAACTGAATGATTGTTAATATAAGAAAACCCAGAATTTCACCTGTTATATAATGAATCGGTTTTAATTTTGTTAATCTTAAAAGTTTTATATGACCTAATTCAAAGGCATAGGTTAATGAAATTGTAAGTCCTGATAACATCATGAGTATTGAAAAAATAAAAAGACCCGGAACAATGTAATCAAAGGTTGTTATTTTTTCAGGTGCAAGAGAAATTTCATTTATCATTATCTCTTTTTTATTCTTTTCAATCTTCAAATCCATATATTTTGAAATCACAGAAAGAGTTGAATCAGATACTTTATCTATAAAACCTTTTAATACCCCATTGATTATATTTTTCAAAATTACAAAATCAAGACTCTTTTCCATTCCGTAAAGATTTAGAGGAATTACTTTCTCTTCTTCTTTTGATGTCTTCAGGGTATCGGTAGGTTCCCCTTTCTTTCCCTTTTTCATTTTACTCTTAAACTTATCAAAATAGGAAAAATCCACATTTCCCTTTTTAAAAAGTTTGTAGAAATTAAGAGAAATCTTTTTTACAGCATCTTCTATTCCTTTGTCCATAACATATTCAGAAAATTCTTTATTTATTTCAAGAATTCCAGAGTATTTGCCAGTTTTTACATCTTTTATCAGTTTATCTTCTATTTTATCTTTTAACTCTACATGAAAAATATCCTTTCCTGAATCATATTTTAAAGTTTTTAGTATTTCATAAAATTTTTCCGCAAATTTACTGTTGTCCTTATTTACCACATATATATAAAAGGTCCTTTCCGGAGAATAGGGTCCTTTTCTGAAGGCAAGGGAAAATATTATGAAAAATACAGCAGGAAACATAAAGGTGAAAAATAGGGCGGTTCCTTCCCTCAGCCATCCTAAAACAGAAATTTTGAATATTGAATATATCTTTTTCATTCCCTTAACTCCTTTCCCGTTATTTTAATAAAAACATCCTCAAGAGAATTTGAGTTATGTTTTTCAAGTATTTGCGAAACACTTCCCTCTTCAATAAGAACTCCCTCATCAATAATTCCGATTCTGTCCGATACCCTCTGTGCCTCCTCCATTAGATGGGTTGTAAGAAGTATTGTTTTACCTTTTTCTTTTTCTCCTTTTAAAAAATCCCATAAAAATCTTCTTGATTGAGGGTCAAGACCTGAAGAGGGTTCATCAAGTATTAGAAGTGAGGGAGAATTTAAAAGTGCCATTGCAAGCTGTAATCTCCTTTTCATTCCTCCTGATAACTTTTTAACAATTTCATTTCTCTTTTCTTTAAGTTTTAAAGAATCCAGTAAAAATTCTATTCTCTTTTTCAAAATTCTTTTTTCTATCTCATAAAGATTTCCCATCAATTCCAGATGTTCCTTTACCTTTAATGTACCCCATAATATATTTTCCTGTGGTTCAAATCCTATTTCGGAGATAAGATTTCTGTCAGAAGGGTCCAATTTTTTTCCTTTAAAAACAATTTCTCCTTTATCGGGTTTTAAAAATCCGAGGATATTATTGACAAGGGTTGTTTTTCCTGCACCGTTCGGTCCCAAAAGGGAATATATTTCTCCCTTTTTAATTTCAATGCTTATGCCTTTAAGGGCATGAACAGGATTTTTACCCTTATAGGTAAATTCAACATTTTTAATTTCAAGAATATTTTCCATTTTGTTATTTTCTTGTTATATGAATTCCGTAAACTCCCATGAGAAAACCCACAATTCCGTGGAGGGAATAGCCTATGTGAGGGTTTAAGTGGTAAACCACAGGTACAAGGAACGTTTCAATGAATCCCAGAATATAGAAGAAGGGAAGTATTATTCCTGTAGCAAAAAGCCCTATTCCTGTTGCATAGCTGAAAAGCGGAGTTGTAATTTTTACCATATTTGTAGAACCTATCATTCTCATACCCAGAAAATATATGTAAATCACACCGAACATTATAAATCCCCATAACCATCCTATTTTGGGAACTACAGCAGTTTTTGTTTTGTAAGGTTTGTGTTTGCCTTTTTTAATTCCATAAAAATAAAGAAAATAATAACCTACAAGGGCTAAAAATCCTATGAAAAATCCGATTAAAAATCCGGGAACAGAAAGGAATTTAACTATTATCCACAATAAGAGAGAAATAATTGTCCATGTGGAAAAAGCAGGAATCAAACCTGCAATATGAATTGAGGAGAAGAAAAAGGCAAGAGGTAAAGTGTAAAACCAGAGGGAATATTTTCCTGTTATAAGGGTTAAAACAACATTAAAGGCTATATAAAATCCGAAGGCAATCATGTAATGGGAGAATTGCCTTACCTCTTCCCTTCCCTTTTCTGCTATATATTTCAAAACATCTATGGTGTCAAGTATCTCCTTTATGTCTTTTTCTTTCATGATATTAAATTTATTAAGGAGGATTTGAACCTCATTTTATGTTGCCTAAAATTTTTTTTAAACTTTCAAGATATTCAAGAAGTTTGTTTTTTCCTTTCTTTGTCAATTTATAAAAAGTTCTGGGTCTTCTTCCCACAAAGGTTTTTCTAACCTCAATGTATTTATTTTCTTCAAGAACCCTTAAATGGGATGCAAGGTTACCCTCTGTTGCCTCTGTAAATTCTTTAAGTGAATTGAAATCCGATTCACCGTTTTGAAGAAGATAAACCATAGCAGCAAGCCTTATTCTTTCATGAATAACAGGGTCAAGTTCCTTGAATTTCATTTAGAAAGAAGTGAAAATACTTCCTGATTTTTCAGATTTTTATTATTCATTTTCAATATCTCCTGTACCGAATACACCGAACATTATATTAAAGGAAAAGGTTAGACCCCTGGGTGAAAAATCAGGTTTGTTTAAAACAGAATATTTGTCGTCGATTTTCCAGGAAGAAGAAAAAGTAAAGTTGTAACCAATTTTTAGAAATATAAAAGTGAAAAATTTAATCGGAATAAGAAAATTAAGAGAAGGGTAAACCCCGATTGATGAAATTTCAAGTTCAGAGCTTCTTGCAGGATTTGTGAGAAGTGAGTCAAATTCAATGTCTTTATTTGCAGGAATAAATCTCATGCTTAATTCGGAGCTTCCCAGTCCCAGTGAGGGAACAATAGATACAAATTTTGTATTAAAAAGAGTATATCCTATTTCAAAGAATCCACCACTATATGAAACCTTGACATAAGTATTATTTGAAGAAATTTCCTGAGAGGTTCCAAAACCTGCTCCTCCTATCCAGAGATTACTCATAACTGCATATCCACCTCCTCCCCAGCCAAAAAGAGTCTTGTTTATTTCAGAATATCCATTCCTTTTTAAAGCTTCATTCATGGAGGACATATCAGGAGATACTCCGTATATCCCGAATCCTCCAAGTCCTCCTCCAACTCCTATTTTTGAGATTAGAAGGATTTTTATTAATAAAAGCATTTTAAAACCTCCCTTTATTTTAGGATTTGAACCTTATTTTGCAAATTACTTTGTATTATAAAGTATACTATGAAAAAAAGCAAATTTCAAGTTTTATTATAATTTTATTTCAGGATTATAATTTTTTTTAGGATTTTAAAGTCTCCTTTTCTAAACTCTCCTATATAACTGCCAGAAGGTAGATTGATTTTTATATCTTCCTTATAAAATCCAGGAACCCTGTAAAAATATTTATTGAATTTGTTCCTTCCAGAAAAATCATAAATTCTCACAGATATTAAATTATTTTTATTTTTCACCCAATAAATTATTCTAATTTTTTCTTCTGTCACATTCTGATATACATAAAAGTCCTGAGGATATGTGTCTCTTACAAAAGGGTAAAGGGGAACATTTAATTCTAAAAATTCATTTTCATTTAAAGTAAAATTCAGGGTCTCCGGTTTATATCCCTCTTTATTTATCAAAACAGTATAATTTGCGGGTTTTAAAATTCTGTAAATTTCCCCATTTGTGGAGGTTGTGAAATGATTAACATCGGATGTGGTGTCAATTCCAAATAAATTTATTTCTGATTTCAGGGGTTTTCCTGTAATTTCATCCATAACTTTTATTTTTACTGTATTTTTGTGCATTCTTTTTAAAAGATAATATATTGCATTCACATTTTTTTCACATATGTTCTTAATTTTATAAGGAGGTGGTATTGTGGTGTCAGATACTTCAACGGTGAAAGAAAAAGTTCCATATTTTGAATAAATCCAGTTTCTGAAGAATCCTCCGAGATTTTTTGATGTTACCATTGTAATATATGGACCCAGGGAGTCATCCCTTGGTATTTTATTTGCAAAACTGTCAGCTACTTCACTTATGAAAACAAAATCAGGACAGAGATTTATTCCCTCCCTCCATGGATAATATATAACTTCTGTGAAGCCTGTCCTTGCACTGTGATAGGAGACAGCAAAAACAAAGTTTTCTCTGTCAGAGATATTTTTTACTGCTCTTGTTTCAGGTTCTGAAAAAGGAAATGGGCCTCTGTAATATTCGCTTGTATCTTCTGATGACCCTGCATTATCAAATAGGTAATCATAGTTCCTGTTTAAATCAACTCCATCACCTCTTCCTTCCACTCCACATTTATAATCAAAAATGCCATTATTGTTGTTATCCCTTTTGTTTTTTCTCCATACTTCACAGAGCCCCTCAGTGACTACATTATGACCATCGGGATTCAGACAGGGAATAATATATATTTCATTCTCATTTACAAATTTTGTTTTTAAAGAATCAATGTTATAATTCTTTATAAGGTCTCTTATTAAGAAGATGGAAATTTCAAGTCCCAGAACTTCTTCAGCGTGATGAACTCCGACTATTAATATTGAGGGTTCATCTTCATCTATCTCAGGATTATCAGAAATTTTGATAAGATATATTGGATTATGCTCAACATCAGTATATTCAAGAGTTTCAACTTTTATAATATTTGAATTGAGGGAAACCATCGAATCAATAAAAGTTTTCAATTCGTTAAATGTGTGATACTCTGGATAAATACTTAACAAGAAAAGCAGAATTGTCATTTAAATGAGATAATCTTTATAACATAATTTCCGGGTTTTATAAAATATACTCCGCTTTCAAATTTTTCTTTCTTTTTTCTCCCATTTAAAGCATAAATACTCCCTTTTATATTTTTTAATTTTTTTATTGATAAGATGTTATTTTTGACTTTACTATCATTTTTTAGATAACTTTTTTCTTTTATTCCAACATTTTGCCATGTATTTCCACCGTCCTGAGTAATAAGAATTGCATCCTGCCCTGAGGCAACACCATTCAAACTATCAAGGAAATCAATATCAAAGAGAGTTCCTATAACGCCTGTTGATTGTAATGTCCAGGTGTATCCTCCATCAGTGGTTTTTATGATTGTTCCAAACATGCCACATGCCCATCCTGTGTTATTGTCTATAAAATGCAAAGCTCTTAAATAATATCCAGGAGGAACAATAGTGTCCCATGTGTTGCCTCCATCATGCGTGATAAATACCACAGGCTGGGTACTTGCATCCACACCTCCCACGACTATACCATTATTTTCATCAAAAAAGTGCAGGTCAAAAAGGTCATATCCATCAAAAACAAAAAGGGTATCCCAGGTATAACCACCATCAATTGATTTTAGAACATATGCAGGAACTCCCTGAATGGTTGGAAGACCTGAACAAATAAATCCAGTTAAAGTGTCAACAAAATGGATGCCATAAAAGTCAATACCAGTAAAGGGTGTGAAAACCCTTGTCCATGTGAGTCCGCCATTTTTTGTAACCTTAACAATTGCATCACCTGCTGAAGCATATCCATGTAAAGTATCAAGAAATTGAATTCTTGATATCCATTTTGTATCTCCAAGAACCTGTCTTGACCATGTTGAACCCCCGTCATTGCTATGTCTTATTTCGCCTGCAACTCCCCCTGTCCATCCTTTAAGGGAATCAATGAAAAAAATGTCAAAAAAACCGAAAGATGTGCCAGGATTTATGAAATTCCAAGAATTCCCATAGTCTTCTGTATAAAGTATGAAGGCTGAATCATGCACAGCAACCCAGACCTGACCGGGTTTAAAACCGTAGTCATTCGCTCTGTAATTAAACTGACCTAAGATAGATATTAGAATTAAAGCTTTCATTTCATTACCTCAATTTTATGATTTTTAGCTGCTTTTTAATATTTTTATTTTTTATAAAAATGAAATATATTCCACTATTCAGTTTTTTTCGTATATTGAATTCATGCTGTCCCTTTGTTAGAATGCCATTAAATATGGTGTTTATTTTTCTTCCTGTTGGGTCAAATATTGATATTTCAGTTTCTGAATTGTAAGGAATGTAGAGTTTAATTTTTAGATTATCCGTGAATATATTTTTATTGATCAGCAGATTATTTTTGTATTTATTTGCATTGTCTTTTTCTTCTATTCCAACAGATTTATGATGAAATCCAACAACTTTATAAATATAACCTCTTATACTTGAATGTGGTTCAGATACCCAGTAGTCTCCTGTTCTGGGATCAAATTCAATACCTCTTAATCCCATACTTATAACAAATACATTTCCTGTGGGAGTGTGTGTTATTCTGTCCCACTCATAAACGATTGTGCTTCCGGCATAGACTCTTGTATGAATAAGTGTTCCTGCACTTCTCCCAAATCTGTCCAGAGTAATTCCTCTTGAGCCATCTCCCGGATAAGGTAAAGAATAAGAACCCAGATAATTGCCAAGGGTATCACATTTGTAAATCAGGTTTATATTATATTTGGTTGTCCATAGTGAGGTTCCATCAAATCCCATACCTGTTGCGTAACCTCCTGAAGGTGTATTAAAAGCTCTTATTATGGTTCCATTTCTTAGATTTACTTTGTAGATTTTTGCATTCCCTTGTGAGTGAACCCATAGAGTTGAATCTGAAACATTAAAATCCAGGTCATAAACACCTGAGAAATTTGAGGAATAGATGTAGGATACAAAACTTCCATCTTCTGGATTCAATTTATAAATAAAAGGTGAATAGTAATCAGCTACCCATAGATACTGCCCGTCAAAAGCAAGACCTGTGATCCATCCTCCTTCCTGCATAGGTGGAGGAACCTGAAAGCCTTTTATTATCGTCCCAGGAGGATACCCTACTTGAATTGTATAGGAAAGTTTTAATGTTTCCGTTTCAGAATAAACAAATAAACTACAAGGGACGTTTGTTCCAGGGTCTAAAGATGTGTCGGACTTTAAAATAAAAGGGTCTGCTGTATTGAATTTTGCAGTTTGAGGGTCAATGTTTCCATAATATGAGGAACTGTCTATTACAGTTAATCCAGGATTAAGTGATTTGATTATGACATTTACATTTTTCGCCTGAGCATAACCACGATTAAAAAGTGAAATAAAAAACAACACTCTTTCACCAGGGTCCCAAAAATTATTTTCATTTCCGTATGGCAGCTCATCAGAGAAACTATCTCCTGCGGTTTCAAGGTCTACAGCTCCTACTCTAAGATATAAGGTATAATTCCAGGTATCTCCAGATGCTGTATAGAAGAGTAAATCCAGAGGTAATTTATATCCATTTGTGCAGGCAGGAGATATGTTGAAATTAAAAGCATTTGAATCAAATTTTATCTCGTCAGGTAAAAGAGAGGTAAAAGAAGTTTGTGAGTCAGTTATGGAGACAAAGGGAGAGGATGTTTTTAAAATACCGAATACATCAGGTGAGGGGGCCTGACCAAAGTTTTTTACATAAATACCGAGAGTTACATTCTCTCCCGGATTAGGGGCTCCATCATTGTTTTCATCTAATAATTGATGATTATAATAATTTACAAAATACGATTGACTTTTTAAAATCAGAACATTCTTTGATTGAGGAAGGAAATTTGGCTTGGTTACTGTGACCCTGAGTGTACCAGAATTTGTTATTATAAGTGGCAGGATTAATTTACCGAGGGAATCAGTTTTTTCCACAACGTATATGGACGTGTCATTTGTAAATGCGCATATAATGGCATTCTTTACAGGCAAGGATGTGAACTGACTGAAAATCTGAAATTCAAGATTCTGGGACCCAACAGGTATTGTATCCTTTGAGGCAATATAGAAAGAGTCAGGAGATTTTGTCCATATATTTAATTCAGGGTCTCCCAGTAAATTAAATGATTTTGATTCTTGCTCTTTTCTTGTGTCATTAAGATTGAGAATATTTCTTTTTCCTTCCAAAAATGCTTTTCCTAAGATGAAGACAGAATCTTGGTATATTTTTCTAAAAAAACCTCTTACAAATCTGCTTCTAAGATGTGCGCCTTGAAGTATTATTGTAGTAGTTCCTATATACCCTACGGCTCCCTTTAGCTGTGAAGGAGTCCCTGCCTTTAACCATGACTCTCCTACAAATTCTTCTCCTGCTTGCATTGCGATTGTCTGACATGTTGCTCCTATTACAATTGGTAATTTTTCTCCATTTGAGGTTTGATAAGGATTTACAGAAAATGGATAATACCAGTTTCCTACACCATCTCCTCTGTAAACTACAAATTCTCTTCCATTGTTCACAGCGTTTATGACATCAAGAGAGTCATTAGGTCCTCCTCCCCATTCGTTGCCTTCAAAACTATCAATTTGAATATAGTTATATTGATTCCAATAATTATGTATTATTCTTGCATCATTTGTGTAAATTGTATCCCATTTAATATCATTAGTGTAATTTATAACAGTTGTGCCCTTTAGATACCATTGGGGTGATAGCAAAGGATTTTTTTCAAATTTCAGTATTTTTGTAACCATAGTTTGAACCTGTGTAGAGGTTAGTGCAGGGAGTCTTCCTATAGCGATTTCGGGGACACAGTCACCTTCAAAGTCACCATAATAGGTGTCATAGCCTTTTGCCTCATCCCATGTGGGTATATAATTGACTGCTCCAACGAGGAGTACATATTCTGGTTTTATCTGCCAGGTATAATAGGCATTTTTAATGTAATTTTTTATATCGTTCGGCGTGTTTCCTATTTCTGATAATTTTACAATTTTTGCTTTTAAGCCTTTTCTGAATTTCCAGTCTGCGAGAGGTAAAATAGCAGAATAGAAGGAATCATAGGTTATGATAAGATATTTAGAACCGTTTAAGGCTTTTGAAAAAAGACCTGTTAATATTAAAAGGTTTAAAATTAAAATTTTCATCTTATGTAAATTATTTTTTTCTTTATTTTAAAATTTTTCTTTTTAAAAATCAAGAAATGGATACCCGAACTTTTGAAGAGGAAATTTCCTTTCAGCCTTGTGTTATTATCACTTTTAAATGAATTTTTAAATATTTTTCTTCCTGATATATCAAAAATTTCAATATTGAAGCTCCCTTTGTCTAAAACTTTTATTTCAGTATTCCTGTTCAGAATAGCTGGTATTCTTATAAGAAATTTGTTGTTCTGTGTAAAGTTTTCATTTATATAGACCACCGGTTCCTGAGTAGTTATTAAAATTGCTTTCTGATTTCCAATACCTGAAAAACCGGAGTTCTCTATGTTGTTAAATAAAACATTTACTCCGTCAAATCCATCAGGAGATTCTATACCAATAGTGGAAAAGTTATGCCATGTGTCATCATCTGTTATCTCAAGATATTGTATTTTTATTTCTCCGTCTCCTGTAGGTATGACATAATAAGAGGGGTCATATAAAATAATTTCAAATGTTGAAAGTTCACCAGGTGTATGATTTACATAATTGTGAATGTGTTGAACTCTGCTCCATTCTATTATAAATAAATGATTGTTTGAGTCATATTTAATGAAAACATCACGGCTTGAGTCAGTTATTTCAGGATCAAAATCATCCCAGAAAGCGGATATGAACCCGTCTGGTAGTGAAAGTGAAGGTATAGGCCAGTTATAGGGTTCTGAAACAGAAGAAGTACCGAATACTACATACCCATTGTCAGATATACTTATTTTTGTGAAATCAATCCCGTAAAATTTGAAATTAAAAGGCAGATTAACAGTTATGTTGGTATCATTTTTTATATTCAAAGGAGTTCCATTTCCTCCATAAGCAGGGTCAATTTCAACCCAGCTGAAATCAGGTCTGTTTGATAAGACTGAGTCGCTATTTTCTATAACATAATATCCATACAGGTCAGGTCCTGTTATTGATACGTTTTTAAATTTCCCAACTTTTAATCTAAATAAAATTTCACCTTCTCCTTCTCTTTGGGTCTTATATTTAATTTTTACAGGTAAAGTTTGACCCGGAAACACATTTGAGGACAATTTTATAACAAACGGGTCTCCGGTGTTTTCTTTCGTTGAGTCCATTTTCAGATTCCCGAAAATTGATATACTGTCTATAACATTAATCTCAGAGCTCATTGATTTAAATGTTACTACCAGATTATTGGCATCAAAATTCCCTTTATTTTTTATTTTGATAATAAGAGTTTCTGTTTGACCTCTGTCAGGGAGCCCATCCTCATCAGGTGTGTAAAAACTGTCAATTACTATTTTGGGGGCAAATATAGAGGTGTCAATAAAATCTGTCCTATTTAAATTATTCGAATTCAAGTCAATTTGAAAATTTATTTTTTGATATGTTGAGCATGATTTTGATATGTAGAATTTAAAATAACAAATACCCGTGTCAGATGGATTTAATGTTCCTATGAAATGGGTGCTATCTATTAAATTTATAAAGTTACCATCAGCTTTTAATTTAAAGTTAAGATTATTTAATGTCTGAGTCCCATAATTTTTATAAATCACTTTTAATTTAACGATTTCATCAGGAGTCAGAATGTTGTCATTATGTCCTATAGAATCCAAGAATATATAGTTTTTTATACCAAGCGAAATATTTCCGTTTATAACAGGTATCTTTTTTACAAAAGGATAAATGTCTTTGCCTCTTATAGTTACAAACAGTGTTCCCGGACTCAATGGTTTGAAGTTAAAATAAACATTACCTACCGAATCAGTTAAAGAAAAATCCCTCACTTCATTTTCTTTAAACAAACTTACCCATGCACCCTTAACAGGATTGTTGTTTCTTGTAATATTTATGAGAAGTGATGATGTACCTGAATAAAGGTAATCAGGAGAATTCACATTTATCTGTCTGGGGACTCCTTTGTAAAGGATAAGGGAGGGGTCACCCAATATGTTATAGGTTTCAAAATAAAATCCAACTCCGGAATCAGGATCCTGTTCATCTGGGAAATGCGAAATTAGGTTGAGCTTTGAATACAGAAGTAGAGAAGCAAGGGACGGAAAATTGAATTCATTATAACCTCTGTAGAAAAATTCATCAAGAAGATTGTTACCTCGTGTATGAGTTCCACCTGAACCTGAACCTATAAAAGCTATCGCTCCTTTCAAATTGAAGGTATCTCCTGCTCTTATAAATTTTTCTCCCAGACACATCGGATAATTATCATCAAAGGAACCGGTGAGACACACAAAACTTGTTACAATAGGCATTTTTTTACCATTTGAAAGTAAGTCAATGTCTGTATATTCATAAAGTGGATAAATCCACCTTTTTGATTCTGCATCACCTCCTCTGTAATTTACAAAATAAACTCCATTATTTAAAGAGGAGTTTATCAAATTTTCTCCATCATAAACAGGTGGAAAGAATACTGTATCCACTTCTGTAAAGTTTGCATTATTTAAAAGATAGTTTCTTATCCATCTTTTAACTTTTTTTGGTGTCCAGACATTTGCAGGATATCTTGCACCTATCATTAAGGCTCTTTTATACCATAATGTATCATTGGCTTCTGGATACTTTTCATACTCAATGATTTTCTTTATGATTGTCAAAAGTTCAGAAGGAAAGGAAACACTCAATCTTCCTATAAAAACATCAGGTATAAAATCATTACCCTCTATTTCAGTATATCTGTTATCACTTATTGTCCATGGGTAACCATAAAAAGTTGGAATATGATTGACGTCACCTATCAATAGCACATATTCAGGTTTCGGGTCATCATTGAAATAATGATTTTTAATTATATTCTTTATATCAATTGCTGATTCACTTCCTGAGACAGTTTCCACTATAACCTTAAATCCGCATAGTTCTTTCCATTTTATCAATTTATCAATATAGGGAACAAAGGTTGAATGAACAATTATCAGGTATTCACCTGGTTCTGGTATTATATTTTGATAACCTGCTATTTTATAAAATTCATAAAATCCAAGAGGAACTTTTTTAAACTGGTATATTTTCTCCTTTTTATTATTTTTATATACATAAAGTTCCCTTAGTTTCCCTATATAATTTTCTTGAGTTTTATGAGGTTTTAAGGAAAATCCTGATATCAAAAGAAATTGAGATATTAAAAAATTCATTTTTCAAGAACAACAATTCCGAAATCTCTATCAGCCACATAGACATACTCTTTATCAACTTCAATGTCATAGGAATATGAACCTTTGTATTCTTTTTCAATTAAAGGATTTGATGGGTCAGATATATTTATTTTAAAAATTCCTCCATAACCTGATGCCACGTAAACATAATTTGAGTCAATTTTGATTTTTTGTGAATATCCTGGAAGGTCAAGTGTTGATATAATTAAGGGATTTTTCGTATCTGAAAAATCTATAACAACAAGCCCCCCATAACCGTCAGCTACAAATGCAAAATTATTTTTAACAGTTATATCTCTCGCATTGTTAGGTGTATCAAAGTTGCTAACAAAAGCCTCTGAATCAGGTGGTATAAGAGCTTTATAAATGCTCACTCCCATCTGTTCACATGCGAGATAGACATAGTTACTATCAGCAAAACCTCCTCTAACTTTGCCTGGAGGGTGAAATCTCTTGGAATAAATATAAAAGGGCAAATAATCGGTTGTAAATACAAAGTAATAATAACCAGAAGCTGAATATATTATATTTGTATCTTGAGGAGGTAGCCATAAATCATATGAATATGCCATCCCTTCATCACCTGTAAGAAATACGGGATTTTCCAGATTTGATATATTATAAACCCATATACCTTTTCTGTTCACGTCATTGAACCCGATAAATGCAAAAGAGTCAAGTGTTACAATACTTTTAGCATTATAACCTGTTTCAACCTGGGATATTTTTATTATAGTATCGGGTAATTTTTTTACATTTAAAATTGCAAGTCCTGCTTGACCATCAGCAACAAAAAGAACTGAATCTTTTAGGAAGAGCCCTTGAGCATAGCCGGGTAAGGGAAATTTCAAAATCTCTCTGAATTTTTTTATTTCCTCTGGCTCCTGAATATTCTTAGCCTTTTTGCACCCTGTTGTTATAATAACAAGAGAAAAAAATAAACAAAGAATTTTAATTGACTTATGAATCATTAAGGTAATTATAATAAATAATATATGACAAAAAGCAAATTTTTAACTACGATTAGGAAAATAGAAAAAACTCTACTTTTTCTTAGGTTTTAAAATTGCGACAAGCTGTCTGTGCCCTACTTTCTTTATCTCTCCTTCAGGCTCTGCAAAGTCTTTTACTTTTTCAAAAAACTTTTTCATTATATCTTTACCCTGTGTATCAATCAGGATTATTTCTCTTCCTTTAAAGAAAAGCCTTACTTTTACCTTATGACCATCTTCAATGAATTCCCTCATCTTCTTAATTTTCAGTTCAAGGTCATGATCACTTGTGGAAGGTCTGAAAGATATTTCCTTTTCATCAGCAGGTTTATGATGTTTTTTCTTCTTTTTCATTTCATATTTGAACCTTCCATAGTCAAGAATTCTACATACAGGAGGATTTTCATGAGGTGCAACCTCAACGAGATCAAGTCCTTTTTCATAGGCAAGTTCAAGAGCTTCTCTTGTAGGCATCACTCCCAGGAATTTACCATTTTCATCCACCACTTTAACTTCTTTTACTCTTATTTTTTCATTCACCCTATAGGGTTCTTTATCCCTTGCAACGGGTCCTCTTGGATACCACCTTCTTCCCATAAATAATAAGATTTTTTTTAAGGAATTGAACCTTTGGTTTTATAAATATTTTGATTTTTTTATTCAAAGATAATAAAAAAACTTTTTGAGAAGGATTTTGAACCTAATTTTTTTCAATTTCCTCTTTTATTTTCTTTATGGCTTCTTCTATACTCATAGCCCCGATATCACCCTCACCGTGCTTTCTAACAGATACGCTTCCACCTTCCTCTTCCTTTTTTCCAACAATAAAAAGATAGGGTACCTTTTCAGTTTCAGCTTTCCTGACTTTGTATCCGAGTTTTTCATTTTCACTATCTATTTTACACCTTATCCCCTCTTTTTTTGCAATCTCTTCAATTTTTTTTGCATAACCTATAAATTTTTCACTTATGGGTAATATTCTTACCTGCTCCGGTGAAAGCCATAAAGGGAAATTTCCTGCATAATGTTCTATTAAAACTCCGAAAAATCTTTCAAAGGAACCCAACAAAGCTCTGTGAATCATATAAGGTTTTTTGTCTTTTCCATCTTTATCCCTGTAAGTTATATCAAATCTTTCGGGTAAATTGAAATCAAACTGAATTGTTGTACATTGCCATTCTCTTCCCAGTGCATCTCTGATAAGAATGTCAATTTTAGGACCATAAAAAGCACCCTCACCTTCTGCAATTTCAAAACTTAAACCCACTTCCTCTGAAGCTTTTATAAGTGAATTTGTTGCCATTTCCCACATCTCATCCGTCCCCACGTACTCCTCAGGTTTTGTTGAGATATCCACTTTATAATTCTTAAATCCGAACTTTTGGAGAACAAATAAAGCAAAATCTATAACACCTTTTATTTCATCTTCCACCTGTTCGGGAGTGCAGAAAATATGAGCATCATCCTGGGTGAACCCCCTTACCCTTGTTAAACCATGTAAAACACCACTTCTTTCAAATCTGTAAACTGTCCCGAATTCAAAAAGTCTTAAGGGCAAATCCCTGTAACTTCTCAGTTCACTTTTATAAATTTGAATATGAAAAGGACAGTTCATCGGCTTTATAAAATATCCCTCCTCATCTTCAAATTCCATCTCAGGATACATATTTTCTCTGTAAAAATCAAGATGACCCGAAATCTCCCATAGTCTCTTTTTTCCAACATGCGGAGTATAAACGGGTAAGTACCCTCTTTTTAAGTGTTCCTGAAACATGAAATTTTCTATTTCCCTTCTTATAAAAGCACCTTTTGGAAGCCATAGGATAAGTCCTGGTCCTACATCTTCTGAATAATGGAAAAGCCCAAGCTCTTTCCCCAGTTTTCTATGATCCCTTTTTTTTGCTTCTTCAAGATTTTTGAGATATTCCTCAAGTTGTTTTTTATCAGGAAATGAAATACCGTAAATTCTCTGCAAAACAGGACCTTTTTCGTCCTTTTTCCAGTAGGAGGAAGAGGAGGACAAGATTTTAAATGCTTTTACAAGACCTGTTCTGGGTAAATGCGGTCCTGTACATAAATCAATAAAATCACCCTGTTTATAACAGCTTACCTTATCTCCCTCTATTTCATTTATGAGTTCAATTTTAAAATCTTCTCCCTTTTCTTTAAATATCTTAATTGCTTCATCTTTTGATAATTCAATTCTTTCAACTTTTAAATTCCTTTTAATAATTTCCTTTGCCTTTTCTTCAATTTTCTCAAGGTCTTCAGGTGAAAAGGTTTTTTCTCCCATATAAAAATCATAGTGAAATCCGTTTTCTATCGGAGGACCTATTGTAAGTTTTGCTTCCGGAAAAAGTTCCTTAACTGCCTGAGCCATGATATGAGAGGATGTATGCCAGAAGGTCTCTTTGCCAAGAGGGTGTTCAAAATCAAGGAGTTTTATTTCCTTTTCAGTTCCCTTGATTTCATAGGTTAAATCCTTTGATTCACCATCAACAATAGCGACAAAGAATTCATTATCATTTATGATTTCCAGGATTTTTTTACCTATATATTTCTCTATCTCTTCCCTGTTTATAACTTTTTCCTTCACTTTCACTGTTTGTTGATAATTAAAATTTTTGGGCTCTCTTTTTTATAAATCAATTGCATGCTTTAATTATATCTTTTCTTTCTCTTTTTTTCAACAATTTAAAAGGTGATTCTTTCTGATACACTCTTGCCCTGAAGGAAAAGGAGCATATAATCCCTTCCGCCTGCCTTTGAATCTGTTCCCGACATATTAAATCCGCCGAATGGATGAACATCAACAAGTGCACCCGTGCATTTTCTGTTTATGTAGAGATTTCCTACATGGAATTCTTCCTTTGCTTTGATTATGTTTTTTCTATTTAAAGAAAAAACAGAACCAGTTAATCCGTAATCACTGTTATTTGCAATTCTTATTGCATCATCAAAATCCTTTGCCTTTATTATTGCAAGAACAGGACCGAAAATTTCTTCCTGAGCTATCCTTGCGTTTTCATCAACATCGGCAAAAATTGTGGGTTCAATGTAAAAACCACCTTCAATATCCGCCTTTTTACCACCGATTAAAAGTTTCCCTTCATTTTTACCTATTTCAATATAGGAAAGAATTTTCTGTTCAGCTGATGCGTTAATCACAGGTCCCATAAAATAATTTTCTTTTGCAGGTCCTATTTTAATCTTTTTTGTTTCTTCAACAATCATTTCAAGAACCCTGTCATAAACCTTTTCATGAACAATTAATCTTGAACAGGCGGAACATTTCTGCCCCTGATAACCGAAAGCAGACACAACACTCCATTTTACTGCATCCTCAAGATTTGCAGAATCATCAATTATTATTGCATCCTTTCCTCCCATTTCAGCAATTACCCTTTTGAGCCATTTCTGTCCCGGCTGAACTTTTGCAGCAAGTTCATAAATGTGACACCCGACTTCCCTTGAACCTGTAAAGGCAACAAATCTTGTTTTCGGGTGTGCAACAAGGGGGTCTCCTACTTTTGAACCCGAACCTGTTAAGAAATTTAAAACACCTTTGGGAAGACCTGCTTCATGCATTAATTTTACAAATTTATAGGCAATTAAAGGAGCGTCAGAAGAGGGTTTTAAAATAGCACAGTTTCCGGTAACTATGCTTGCTGTTGTCATACCGAGTGTTATTGCAAGCGGAAAATTCCAGGGAGGAATTATTACCCCGACTCCCAGTGGTATATAGAAATATTCTGGAATCTCTCCCTCATAAGGAGTTAAAGGTTGAAGTTCACCGTATCTTGCTGCTTCCCTTGCGTAAAATTCAAGATAATCTATTGCTTCAGCAGTGTCAGCATCAGCCTCAGCCCAGTTTTTACCCACTTCAAGAACCATTGTTGCAGAGAATTCATGTTTTCTTTTTCTCATAAGATATGCAGCTCTTAAAAGTATTGCAGCTCTTTCCTTTGCAGGAATTCTTTTCCATTCCTCAAAGGCTTTCCATGCTACTTCAAGTGCCTTTTCAATATGTTCCGGCTTTGCAATTGAGAATTCTCCTATTACTTCATCTGCTTTTGAAGGATTGATACTTTTGAATGTTTCATCGGTAAATATTTCTTCACCATCAATTATTAGGGGATATTTTTTTCCGAGTTCTGCTTCCACTTTTTTAATTGCTTCTTCAAATGCCTTCTTATTTTCAGGAACACTGAAATCTGTAAAGGGTTCATTTTTAAATGTTTTAACATTAAAAGCCATTTTAATTTCCTCCTTAAATATGGGGTTTAGGGGATTCCAACCCTCGGGAGTTTTAATTTTATTAAAAAATAAATAATTTTTGCAAGCCTATGCAGGATTTATTACTAAAAGTTATTACAATACAAAATTAATGGTTTCTGAAAAATATGCAAAAAAGTTTTAATTTAGCTTACAATTGAACTATAATGGTAAAAATTCTTTTTCTGGTGTTTTTAACTTTTTCTCATAATTCCGGATTTTTTATTAATTTAAATGGTGGTTTGGAGATAAAAAGAGCGTATCCGGCTTCTCTTGTGTCTTTTAACTTTTTTTCGGGAAATTTCATAATTTCTGCCAGATATCTTAAAAGCAGGGAAGTGGTTGAATTCTATAACCTTTTCGGTGCAATTTTTGGATTGCTTTTTTGTTATTTATGGGGTGAGCCGGATTGCTTAGGGTTTAAAGAATTAGAACCTCAAACACTGGAAGAAGCTTCGGTTCTTTTAGGTTATCTGAAAAAATTTAAAAAAGTTGGGTTTTCAGTTTCTTTGGGCTCGGGTGTCACGGTGTTGAAATTAAGAAATAACACGAGATATACCTCCCCATATATTTATCCTTCTCTTGTTTGTGAAAGTCAACTATTATTCTTCCCTTTATCATTTTTAGGGTTCAATTTGGATTTTTCTTTAAACTTAAATAAAAAAGGTCTCTATCCTTTTTGTTTTTTAGGAATACAGATAGGAAAATTTTATTAATCTTTAAAAACACCGTAAATTTTTTCATCGCACTTTGGGCATTTTCTTTTAGTAATGTTGTTTTGAATAATTTCAAATCCGAATCTTTTTATCAAAAGTTCTTCGCATTTATGACAGTATGTGTTTTCATACTTATGTCCGGGGACATTCCCTATATAAACATATAGAAGACCTTCCTCCTTTGCAATATCTCTTAAAATTTCGAGTCTTTTAACAGAAGTCCGAGGTGCATCAAATTTATAGGCAGGATAATATCTTGTTAAATGATAGGGAGTTTCCTCTCCTATTTCATCCCTTATTCTTTTTGCTATTTCCCTTATATCTTCTTCCCTATCATTGTATCCCTCAATAACAAGCGTTATAATTTCCACCCATATTCCCTTTTTCTTTGCAATTTTAATATTTCTCCATATTTTACTCACATCAGCACCGCAGTATCTTTTTACAAATTCTTTATTTCCCTTTATATCAAAATTTATTGCATCAAGACCTGAATCTATAAGAATATTCAGAGCTTCCTCTGTCATATACCCGTTTGAAACAAAGGTATTATAATAATTTTTCTTTTTTGCCAGTTTGAAGACATCTACAGAATATTCAAATAAAAGAGTGGGCTCATTAAATGAAATGCTTGTTCCATCACATTTATATTTATCCATTATTTCAATGAATTTCTCAGGTGATATAAATTCTCCTTTACCTATATTTTCTGCCCTTTTACTTATATCATAATTCTGACACCAGGGACAAAGAAAGTTGCATGACCATGTACCGACTGTTAAAGCCTGTGTTCCCGGATAAAAATGGAAAAAGGGCTTTTTTTCTATGGGATTTATGCTTATTGAGGAAATATCCCCGTATACAAGGGTATAAATCTTTCCCTGAATATTCATTCTTGTTTTGCAAAAACCACTCTGCCCTCCCTTTAATTTGCATCTTCTCTCACATACAAGACACACAGAATAATCCTTTTCCCTTTTATAAATGCTTTCTTTTACCCTTTTCTCATTAATAATTTTTATCGGAGAAATATCAATTGTTTCAAAAATAGGATAAAAGGAAATTCTGTCCCCTTCTTTAACTTCTCTTTCAAGAAAGGAATTTTCTCCGTTAACAAGGACAAGATGAATTTCCTCTTCAGGTATTTTGAAAATTTTTAGAATATCCCTTACTTTTTTACCTTCTTTTATCTCAATCTCAAATTCTCTTTTTCTTAAGTGATAAGGAAGGTAGTCATTGAGTTCTTCGTAAAATCTGAGTTTGATTTTCATATATAAAATTATAAATCTGAGTTATTGATGCTTTAAAATTTAACTATGAGTATTTTTGTTTTAATGATGTTTTTTCAATTTCACTCAGACAGTAAAAATTTTACAGTTTATTTTTATAAAGAAGGTATTATTTCCCCTTTTAATTATTTAAACAAAGATACAGTGATGCGGAAATTTACGATATACCTAAAAGAGAATACTTTGAGCGATTCTTATTATGTGGAATTAAATATTGATTTAATAGGTATTATAGTGAAAATGAGTAGATATTATGAGAAGAAATTAAATAAATTGAAAAATGAAATTAAATCTACTGGAGAAGGGATAGAACACCCAGAAAAATTTCTTATAGCTCCCCCACCCACCGAGTCACTGGAGGAAAACATTGGGAGTGTGATTTTTGGTTTAAGTTGTTGTTTAATTGGTTATACTATAAATGCCATCCATTACTGGGCAAGTGTCCAGGAATTTAAAGAGATTTCAAAAAAAGCACAGTGGATTTACAGAAAGATAATTCTGGCAAAAATTAAAGTTTTTAAAGGAAACGATACTTTATATTCGGAAAGGTTTGTTTTTATAAAAGATAAGGTCAAACCTTTGCCGTCAACTCCCTTATTATTGAAAAACGATGTAAAGGAAGAGTTTAAAGAATTAATGAAAGAGTTCGTTAACTATTTAAATTTTAAGTTGGAAAATGTTAAATACAAATGAGAAAAATTTTAATATTTCTTTTTTCTATATTTCATTTTTGTGCTACCTATCCAAAATTTCCCTATCCTTCATCATTTTATGATTTTCCTAATAGTAAGATAAAGTTACAGCTAAAATTCTCTGAAGGAGCGTTGACGAGGATTTACGATTCTGACCCCTATTCCATTTTAAGTATTGAAAAAATAAAAAAAGATTTGATTGGAGAAAATGAATTTAAAACAATTATGATTAAATTCTTAAAAGATAGAAATTGTGAAATAGTTGAAAATGGATTTGATTTAAAAGTATTTATACAACTGGAACTTCTCACCATAGTGCCAAGAGAAGAAAATTCTGTATCCTATATTGTTATATACTATAAAGTATCATCAAAAGATGAAAAGGACTTATTGGAAAAATGGTATTATTTTAAAGGGGAATATCCCTTTACTGATTATAATTCACTATATAGAAATAAAAGCATTATTGTATCGGGGTTATTAATAGATTTTATGAAAGAATTTGAGAAAGATTTGTATGATATAATAAAAAATAACATTTAATTTAAAGTATTTGGAATTTTTATTTTCTTTCCCTTAATATTCTGATATGGAGGGGATTAATTTAAAATTCAAAGGATGGAGCGGTATTGTGGTTCTTGTGCTTATCGGAGGATTTTTAATCTTCCGATATTTCACAATGTTTTCTACATTAAAAGAAGATGCTAAAAAAGAACTTAAACTTTTTCTTGCAGGTGAATATACTTCAGATATTGTAAAAGATATAAGTCCTGAGGATGTTGATACTATGAGTTATGAGTATGCAGAAGAATTAACTCAAAAAGTGCTCAGCACCCAGAAAATAGAATTTAAATCAATAAGAGCCAGAGGACATTCTGATGAAGTTATTGTTGAAGTTGTTTTTACAATTGATGGTAATCCTCCGCCTGATGGAAGAGATAAAAGGTATTACCTGATGAAATATAATCCTTTAACCGGATGGAGGGTTATAAGGGAGGTTTCTTCTCTCAGGTTTTACCTTAAACTATTTTGATGGTTGACCCATAGAGCTAAATGTCAAAGTGAAATGAAAAAAATTTTAATTTTTATTGTATTTATTTCATTTACACCCTGTATATCAATTGCGTCTCAGGATGTGCCTTTTAGATTGGGCTTTATGGTAAAAAATATAAACGGGCTGGGTTTTTGTACAGAAATTAATATTTCGAAACTTTCATATATTCAAATTTCAGCAGGTTTATCTATAAATGTAATAGGAGCATCATTGGGATTGGGATTTTGGATAAATAAATTTATGAGTTTCCAATTAAAAGGACATTATCTTAATGTAGGATGGTTTGACCCTATGGCAGGATGGTCTGAAACCACAAAAAGGGCAGGATTGGAACCGGTTTTGAGTTTAAATCTTCCTTCTTATCGAAGATTCTTTGTCATTGAAATAGGAGTGATTTTTAATACTTATATATCTGGGAGCAAAAGATACGCTAAAAAACCGTTCTCTGATAAGGTTCTAAATGCAGGCATTTTAATTTTAGCTCCTTTTGAAGAGTAAACTTTACTTTTGTATATTTACTATTTTTTTAAATTTTTGTTATAATTACTTTTCAGGTTCAATTCCCTGTTCAAATTTATGATCAAAAATGAGTGAAATTTATATTATTTCAGGTGTAAGAACTCCGATAGGGAGAATTCTCGGTTCTTTATCCTCTTTTTCAGCAACAGAACTCGGTGCAATTGCGATTAAAGAGGCTGTTAAAAGGGCGAATGTTCCCGCTGATAAAATAGAGGAAGTTATTATGGGATGTGTATTGCCCGCAGGACTCGGACAGGCACCTGCAAGAATCGCTGCAATAAAAGCAGGATTACCTCCTGAAATTCCTGCGTATACAATAAATAAAGTATGCGGTTCAGGACTTAAAGCGGTTATGCTTGCTGTTCAGGCAATTAAAGCAGGTGATATTGACATTGCAGTTGCAGGCGGAATGGAATCAATGACAAATGCTCCTCACATGCTCAGAATAAGAGCAGGAATTAAATACGGTGACACAAAGGCAATTGACCATATGGTTTATGATGGACTCTGGTGTTCCTTTAATGATCAGCACATGGGAAATCTTGCCGAGTATACTGCAAAGAAGGCAGGAATAACAAGGGAAGAGCAGGATAAGTTTGCCTATGAGAGCCATATGAAAGCAGTTAAGGCAACAAAGGAAGGCAAATTTAAGGAGGAAATTATTCCCCTTGAGATTAAAACAAAGAAAGGGGTTCAGGTTGTTGATAAAGATGAATCTCCGAGAGAAGATACATCCCTTGAAAAACTTGCTTCTTTAAAACCTGTTTTTGAAAAGGATGGAACCGTTACAGCAGGGAATGCTCCAGGACTGAATGATGGTGCTTCTGCTCTTGTAATTGCTTCGGAAAAGGCTGTTAAGGAGTATAACTTAAAACCAATGGCAAAAGTTATTGCATACGCAGTAAATTTTGTTGAACCTAAGAATTTATTCTTTGCACCCATAGGTGCAATTGAAAAATTAACAAAAAAATCCGGTTTATCCCATCCTAATGACTTTGATTTAATGGAAATAAATGAGGCATTTGCTTCCCAGATTCTTGCTGATGGAAAGGCATTAAATCTTGATTGGAGCAAGGTTAATGTTCATGGAGGAGCAATAGCACTGGGTCATCCGATAGGTGCATCAGGAGCAAGAATTCTTGTTACACTTCTCTATGCAATGAAACAGTATAATAAAAAGAAGGGATTTGCAGCCCTCTGTCTCGGAGGCGGAGGTGCTGTCGGATTATCCGTTGAAATGATCTGAAAATGCTTAAATTTTTATTTTTAATCTTTATTTCCCAAAATATTCTATATAAGGATAGAATTGTTGCTATTGTTGATAAAAATCCTATTCTTGAAAGTGATATAGAAGAGGCACTCTCCTTTTTTAAACTCATAAATCCTGAAATGGGAAAAGAGCAGGAAAAGGAGGCACGAAAAAAGATTCTTGAACAATTAATTGAAAATGAACTTATTTTATATGAGGCAAAGAAAGATACCACAATAAAGGTTACAGAGGATGAGGTTGAAAATTTTATAGAAAATGAAATAAAGAGGTTGAAATCAGAGATGGGTGATTCTGCTTTCAAGGCAGAACTCTTAAAAGAGGGTATCACAGAGCAGGATTTAAGGGAAAAATACAGGGACCAGATTGAAAGAAATCTATATATTCAAAAATACATTGCAAAATATATTTCACCGAAAATTCAGGTAAGCCCTGAAGAACTTGAAAAATTTTATAAAAAATATGTTGATTCAATACCAGAAATTCCGGAAGGTTTTGAACTCGCGCATATCTTTATTCCTATAAGACCTTCTGAGAAAATAATTGAGGATGCAAGGGAAAAAGCAGAAAGGGTTTATAGAGAGTTAAAAACAGGAGGGGATTTCGGTTATCTTGCCCTTAAATATTCGGATGATAGAATCTCTGCTGAAAACGGAGGAGATATAGGATATATTCAAAAAGGAACTTTTCCTCCACAGATTGAAGAGAAGATATTTTCTTTAAAAAAAGGAGAAATAACAGAGCCCATACAGGGTGATCTGGGATTTTTTATATTTCAGATAGTTGATAAGCAGAAAGATAGGGTTCATTTAAGACAGATTGTTGTTGCAACACTCCCATCAAAGGAAGATTCTTTGAGAACAAAAAGACTTGCTCAGGAAGCATTTAATTATGCAAAAGAAAAAGGGTTTGAAGAGGCGGTTAAAAAATACTCAGAAGACCCTCTGACAAAGGAAAGAAACGGATATCTTGGCTTTGTTCCTGCATCCAATCTTAAAGAGGAAGTAAAAAAGGCTCTTTTAAATGCAGAGGATGGAGATGTTGTTGGTCCCTTTTATCTTGATTTCGGTTATCATATTTTCAAAAGGATTTCCTATAAAAAAGGAGGAAAGCCCTCCTTTGATGAGGTTAAATTTCAATTACAGAATTTGCTTATGCAGAAAAAAATTCAGGAAAAGTTAAAGGAAAAGGCAGAGGAAATTAAAAAGAGGGTATATGTCAAAATTTTTGATGAGGATTTGAAATAGGTTGTGCGAATTGACAAATTTATACAGTTAATAAGGGTTATAAAGAGCAGGAAATATTCAAAACTCGCCTGTGAAAAGGGTTATGTGTATGTGAATGACAAAAAAGTAAAACCCTCTTATAGGGTTAAAAAAGGAGACAGAATTTTAATTGAGCTTGTTGATAGAAGAATTGAACTTGAAGTTCTTGAAATTCCTGATAAGAATTTCTCAAAAAGTGATATTGAAAGATATGTAAAATTTATAAGTTATACAAAAAAGAAACTTGTATAGAGTTTTTATCGCACCCGGTGATCCTTTTGGTATTGGATATGAGATAATAATAAAGGCACTTAAAAGATTAAGAAGATTTCCCTTTAAAATAACAATAGGCGGTGACCCTGATTTTTTTGAAAAAAAATTAAAGGATTTCAAAATAAAACTTGATTTAAAAAACCTGAATTTTGAAAGAGTTTATAAAATAAAAAAGGAAAAAGATTATCCTTCAAAACAGGGAGCAAAATATTCCCTTGATTCCTTTAACTGGGCTATAGAAAAGGTTTTAAAAGAGAAAGGAATTCTATTTACAGGACCTGTTTCAAAGGAAATGATAAGAAAGATATTGCCTGAATTTAAAGGACAGACAGAGTATATATGTGAAAGAACAGGAGTTAATCCTTCGGATGTTATAATGACATTTTATTTTAAAGAAAGATTTATCGGTCTTTTTACCCAGCATATTCCTTTAAAAGATATTTTTAAATATTTAAATCCTGAAAATTATTTAAAAAGGCTTTCAATTTTTAAAAAGGAGTTAAAAAAAATTCTTAAAAGGAATCCGAAAATTGCTCTTTTATCCCTTAATCCCCATTCAGAGGAGTTCGGAGAAGAGGAAAAAGTTATCAAAGAGCATATAAAATTCGGAAAATACATTAAAGGTTTTTTCCCTTCTGATTCCTTTTTTGGATATGGATTATATAAAGAATTTGATGCAATTTTTGCTATGTATCATGACCAGGGAACAATTCCTGCAAAGATTTTGGGTCCTTCTGTTCATATGTCTCTCGGGCTTCCTTTTATAAGGATTTCTCCTGACCATGGACCCGCTTACAATATGAAAGGAAAGGCTGATTTCGGCTCTACAATTGAATGTTTTGAATTTGTTAGAAAATATTTTACAATTAAAAAATGAGAAAAAAGAAGATTAATTTTCTTGATATAATAAAGGTGTTTGAGAAATACAAGGTTGATTATATAATCATAGGTGGTATAGCTGTGAATATTTACGGATTTACGCGTATGACGGGTGATTTAGATTTAATAATAAGTTTTTCTCAGAAAAATAAAGAAAAATTTATAAAAGCAATTAAAGAATTGGGCTTTGTTCCGAGGGTTCCGATTAAAATTGAGGATTTGTTTAAAAAAAAGAAAAGGGAAAAATGGATAAAGGAAAAAAGGGCAAAGGTTATAAGCTTTATTAATCCTAAAATTCCCTTTTATCAGATTGATATATTGATTGAAAAAGATATTAGAAATTATAAAAAAAGAAAGGCAAAGTTTAAGGATGTTGAAATGTGGGTGATTTCAAAGGATGATTTGATAAGAATGAAAAAAGAAGCAGGAAGAAATATTGACATTGTTGACATTGAATTTTTAAAAAAGGAAAAATGAATATGGAAGAAAAAAAATTGTCCGAAAATATTAGAAAATTTTATTTTTTGACAGAATTTTATAAAGATATAATTACTCCTGAGATTTATTTTGAAAACCTGATTCTCAAAGGGAAAGAAAACCCAAATTTGCGATTATGGGTTTTAAGAGAATTCTTAAAATTAAGTGAAAGAGAAATGGCTGAAATTCTGAATATTCCTTTGAGGGAATATAAAAAATATGAGAGAATGGGAAATAAAATACCGGAAAAAATTCTTAAAAAAATTTCAAGAAAATTCGGAGTATCTTTAAAATGGCTTAAATGTAAATCCCCTGAATGGTTCCCTGAAATTAAAAGAAAACCTTAATAAAATTATTTATTTGCCTCTCTTATACTTCCCCATTAATTCTCCACAACCTATTATGTGTCCTTCCATTGCCTTAAGAATTTCCTTTTTTGTCGCTCCAGGTTTTAAGTCAAGGACAGTGTCAAGAGCATAGATTTTAAAGAAATATCTATGGGTTCCGAAAGGAGGGCATGGACCACCATATCCCAGTTTTTTCCAGCTGTTTTTCCCGTGAATTGCTCCGTTTTCAAGTTTCTCAAGGGGTTTTATTCCTTCGGGAAGTTCTTTTACATCAGGCGGAATATTGAACAAAATCCAGTGATCCCATGTTCCCATCGGGGCATCAGGGTCATCACATATTAAAACAAGTGATTTCGTTCCTTCAGGAATATTTTCCCATCTTAAAGGCGGAGAAATATCTTCTCCATCACATGTATATTTAACAGGAATTATTTCTCCGTATTTAAAAGCATCACTTTCAATTTTTATCTTAGGGAGTCCCTCACAGGGGTCTTTTTTGCCCCCGCCTGAAAAAAGGAATAGAGGAATGAACACAAACATAAAAAGCCTCCTTTTTCAAATTCTAACTAATATAACCGATTCTTTTCAAAAAACTCCTATCTCTTCTCCATCCTTCTCTTGTTTTAACCCATAGTTCAAGGAAGACCTTTTTATTGAGTTTTTTTTCAATATCTATTCTTGCAAGTGTTCCAACCTTTTTAATTTTTTCTCCTCCTTTGCCTATTATTATTCCTTTCTGGGAGTCCTTTTCCACATAGATAATTGCCTTGATATAAATTTTCTCATCTTCTTCCTGCCATTCATCAATTTCCACTGCTGTTGAATAGGGAATTTCTTCTCCATAAAGATTAAATATTTTTTCTCTTATAATCTCAGCAACAAAAAATCTTTCAGTTTTATCCGAAAGCTCGTCATCAGGGTATAACTTTTCTCCATAAGGCAGATAATTTACAATTGCCTTTTCCACAATATCAACCCCATCTCCCATGGAAGCAGAAATCGGAATTATATCCTTAAATACATTCTCCTTTGCGTATACATCTATAACAGGTAGAATTTCGTTCTTGGGAACTTTATCAACTTTATTTATTGCAAGAATTGCAGGTTTACCGGATTTTCTTATTAATTCAATTAAATTTCTTTCTATGTTCCTTATTTCAGGAACAGGTTCTACCATCATAACTATAACATCTGAATCTTCAATAACCTTTTTAACTTCCTCAACCATTGTTTTGTGCAATTCATATTTTGTTTTTTCAAGCATACCGGGTGTATCAAAAAATGCTATCTGATAGCTATCAGTTGTTTTTATACCGAGAATGTTAACCCTTGTTGTCTGAGGCTTGGGAGAGATTATTGAGATAAATTCTCCTATCATTGCATTTAAAAGGGTTGATTTTCCGACATTCGGTCTTCCTATAATTGCAACAAAGCCTGATTTAAAATCTTTTCTGGATTCCAATTTTCACCTCCCTTTTTAATGGATAAATTTCGGGTTCCGGATAAATAGCTTCAATAAAGAAGTAATATCTATTATATAGATACCCGATTTTTGAAGAAAAAACAAGAAATTTATTTGAAGGAATTGAGGTTATCATGGGCTCCAAGATTATTTTTTTATAGTTCAGTTTAAAAGAGAATTTAACAAAATTTAGATAGTTGTTGAATTTTTCATAAGTAAAATTAAATCTGTTGAACATCTCTAATCTAAAACTTATTCTTTCAAGAAATTCCCCTTTTTTTGTTTGCAAATTATTGTGGCTTACCTGATAGAGTGTTATTGTGTCTTCAAAAATTTTTTTGTATTTAAAACAAATTTTTATATTTTTGAAAAGATAGTTTATGGAAAATAACAACAATGAGCTTGTTTCAAAGACCGATTTTTCTAAATTGAAAGGAAAAGCTAATAACAAATCTTCAAATTCTTTAAACGCTATATAAAAATATGTTTTTCTTTGATATTCAAAATTAATATCTGAATTTTTAAATAAAATTGTCATTTTTACTCTTGGGTATATCTTTTTTTGAAAAAGATAGCCGTAAAATGTGATAAATAAACAGTTATGAAAATCGGGCGAAAAGAAAATATAATTGTGTGGAATGTTTGGTATATATCCTCCTCCTATTTTCAATTTGTCCCAGTATAGTTCCTGATATGAAAAACTGGTTTGATATGTTTCTATTTTTTTATTTTTTATAAGATATAAAAGAAGTTCATAATTTAAATTTAAATAAATGTTTTTAAAACTGATTAACGGGTTTATTTTAATAAAGGATGATGATAAGGCTGTGTCGTTTCTTATTCTCAGGATTTCCTTTAGGTTAAAAAGTGTATCTGAGATTTTTCTCTGAAACAGGATGTTCCCTTGGATTGAATGAAAATTCTTGAAAAAATAATAATCAGAATTGATAATAAAAAAAGCATATTTTTTATCTATATTAAAATAGAAAGAGTTTAGATAACTTATTGAAAATTTAAAGCTTTTATTCAGAATTTCTCTTTCCTGAGTTTTTAATTTTTTAGAATAGTATTTATATATTGAGAGTTCTGGTTGAAAGAAAAAGATCAAAATTAAAATTTTCATTTTCTCTTGAAGTTTTTATAATAATACTATAAAATTTAATTATGAGGAAAATAATTCTTCTTTTTTATAGTATATGGTTATGGGGTGATGTATTAATAATAAATTCTTATGGAGATAGAGATTTAATTGATAGAATAAAAAAAACCGTTAATGATAAAATAGTTCTGGCAAAGCCAGACAATCTTGTTGATAATTTTGAATCCTTTAATTATGTTATTTTACTTGGAGAAAGAGCCCTTAGGGTTTATAAAGAAAAGAACATTGAGAAACCGTGTGTTGTGGGTTTTGTGAAAAATCCTTTCCAGGAAGTCCCTATCACGGGTACAGGGGTTAGATATGTTTTACCCCCCTCAGTTTTATTTCAAATTATTTCAAATTCATGTAAATGGGTGAAGAAGGTTGGGGTTATAGTTCCTCATGAATATATGGATTCTCCATATATAAAGGAATTGCGAAGGGCGTCACAGACATTTGGGATAGAACTGAAAGTTGTTTTTCTGAAGGGTAGAGCGGTTAAAAAAGCTATCCAGCAGTTAAAGGATATAGACCTGATGCTTTTAATACCCAGTGAACTTACGATTTCAGAAAATGCTGCAAGATATTTCATAGAGGAGTCACTGAAGCTTAAAATACCTGTATTCGGGTTTGAAAAAAAACATGCAATTATGGGAGCGGTAATGAGTTATGACGTGGAAAAGTATTATATAAAAGATTTTCTTAATATTCTTGGAAATGTGGCAAAAGGAAGAAATCCAGCCATGATACCTGTTAGATATCCCTCAAAGTATGATGTGTATATAAAAAAGAAGACAAGGGATTTGCTTAAATTAAAAATTGATAAGTTATACATTAAAAACGCTCATGAAATTTGAAGATTTTCTTATAAACAATTTTACTGTAAACAGTGAGATGGATTTTGCAGAAAGAATCAAGAGTTATCTTGAAAATAAAGCAATAGATGCTGAAATTACAGTCAGTATGAATGGTAAGGAGATTCGTATAAAGCCTTTCAGAGAAATTACTATAGGTAAAAGTGTAAGGAATCATTTAATAAAAACAGAGATAAAAGGAGAACTGGATAAAAAGTATGAGGGGATGATAACAGCTTTCTTTTATTATCTGATAAAAAAAAGAGAATATGAAATTGAGGAAAAACTGAGGGAGCTTCTAAGAAAAACAGATGTGAATAATTTGAAACTTGATTTTGATTTTAAAGAAAAAAAGGTTCTGGAAAACAATCCCGTTTTTCAATTATTTGACAAATATAAAGAACTGAGCAAGGAATATAAAAAGAAGTATGAGGAACATGTGATATTCAATCAACTCTCAACCTTTACATTTTTTAAAATCATGAGTGCGGAAAGAGAGGAATATCTCAAGGAAATCTTATTTTTTACCTTTCACAGACTCTTAAAAACCGATTTTGATTTCTTCTTTCTTTTCTTTGAAGAAAACGAACTTTTGCCCACCGAAGGACTTTTTTCATCTAATTTTCTTGATGAGTTTTTCCTTGACAATCTTTACAGAACAAAAATTAGAGATAAAGTGAGAAAGGTTGAATATAGAGATAAGACTCTATATCTCTATTATTCCACTCTTATTGAAGATGAAAAAGGCGTGCTGGGTGTGTATACTACCATGGATTTACTGAATAATGTGGAGTACAGGAGCTTTTTTGAATACCTCTCAACCATCATTCTCTATTTTTATCTTAAAAAGAGAATTAAATTTGCTTACTCTTTTACCAGAAAAAATCTCCCTGTAATAAATTTAAAAGCAGCTATTCTTAGAATGAATACTGACCCTGAAATTATAAACACATTGACTCATCCCTTAGAAAAAGTGAATATAAAGGAGATTATAAAAGAAGTATTTGAACTTCTTGATTTTGATATTTCAAGAAAAAAGATAAAGATAGAGCTGGATGAAAAGAACTTCCAGGCAGAGGGTGACAGGGTTCTTTTAAAAATTGCCTTTTTAAATCTTTTTAAACACCTTGTATCCTTCAACAGAATAAGAGGTTATATGAAAATTTCGTTCAAACAGAATTCAATAATAATAGAAGACACAGGTATAGGTTTGACAAAGAATGAAATTAACCTGCTTCTTGATCCTCAATCTCTTGAAGACCCTTTATGTCTCTCCGGTATAATCTTTAGAACTCTTGATTTTGACCTTGATATACAGGTTGAAAGAGGGATAGGAAATACAATAAAAATCAATGTTTAATCATGAATCCGCTCTCTATGTATGAAGTTTTGAAAAAGGTAAATATTGAAGGAAAAGAATTAATACAAAGAGAAATGAAAAGATTGCAATTACTTCAGAACATAATGGAAGGAAAGATAATTATAGAAAATACAAAAATAAATTTATATGATTTAATTGAAGATGTGATTAATAGAAAAAATGAAGATGGTCTTTTATTTGATATTATTTATGAAATTCCAAAAGAAAATGCAGAGTTAAGTGTTGATGTTAAATTTCTCAGGATTATACTGGATGAAATAATAGAAAATTCCAGAACTGCGATACCGAAATCAGGTATTATAAAAATTGAGGTTAAGAGGAAGGGTTTATTCAGTATAGAAATCTCGGATTCAGGGATAGGAATAATGAGAGGTGATTTACAGAAAGTTTTTACCCCATTTTTTGTGACCAATTTTCACAGATTCAGGGGGCATCTTGGAATAGGGCTTTCTATTGTTAACGGTCTTTTAAAATTTATGGGAGGAAGAATAGATATAAGTTCTGAGGTTTCTAAAGGAACAAAAGTTACAGTTTATTTGACTTAATTTTGGAGTAAAATTTATAATTAACCCTTAAATTCTCCTGGAATATGCATAACCACAAAGAAATTAAAATAAGGGAAGGTCTTTTGCACCTCCTCAGAGAAGAGGAGGAAAATCTGCCATTGATTGAAAAGAAGTTGAGAGAGTCAGAGAAACTTATTGAGAATGAAATTAAGAAGATAGAACTGGAAAGAAAAAGTTTTATAAAAGAGATGGAGGATGAAAAAGAAAGACTTATAAAAGAGGGTATTGATAAAATTGAAAAGGAATGTGAAAAGATTTATGGTGAAGGAAAAGGAAAAGCTGAAGAGCTGGTTAATAATCTTGAAAAATATAAAGAGATTGCTCTTAAAGTTTTTGAGGAGATAATTTTAAAAGAGGGAGGCAACTGATGGGAACTTTAAGAATGAAAAAGGTTGAGATTATAGGTGAGAGAGAAAGGATGGATATAATTCTTAAAAAACTTCAGGAACTCTCTATTTTACACATAGAGGATAGTCCTTTAAATATTGAAAATAAAGAACAGGTAAAACCTGCAATAAATGAAAAAGAAAAGGAGGTTCTCAGGGATGTTGAAAAGAGCCTGGATATGATTGAGGAAATAAAAAAAGAGATTTTTGTCAGTTTTGAAGGATATGAGAAGGTTAATTTTAAAAATGTTGATGAGGTCCTCAAAAAAGTAAGCGATATTTATTTTGAATATCAGAAACTGAAAGAAGAGGAAAGAGTTTTGAGAGAGGAAATAAGTGTGTATCATTCCTTTAATAAAATACTTGAAGTTTTTGAAACTCTCATAGAGTCAAAAGAAATTGAAATCCCGGAGGATTTTGAAATATTTGGAGCGCTTTTACCTAGAGATGAATTACTTGTTCTTACGAGGATTGAAAAAAGCCTGAAGGAAGAATACGGAGAAAAACTCAGAATTTTTTATAGAGTAATAAAGGGAAGCCAGATAGCAGTTTTGATTGCGTTTTCTCCTTCTATTTCAAAGGATGTAAGAGAAAGATTATGGAAAGAAGGATTACCCGAACTCAAACTTCCTCAGGAAATGGAAAAATTGCCCCTTAAAGAAATGCTTAAGTTTTTAAGACAGAAATTTGTTGAAATTCCGGAAAAGTTAAAAGATATTGAAAATAAAAAGAGGGAGTTTTTAAATAATAATCTGAATTTCCTTTTCAATGCATATTTTCTTCTTCAGGATATAAGGGATTATCTTAAAGTTAAAGAGAAGGGAATTTTTGTGACAAGACATTTCTTTTATCTGGAAGGATTTGTTCCTGAAAAAGAAATTGATAACTTAAGGAATTTAACAAAAGAAATTGATGGAATCTATTTAAAAGAATTAAAACCTGAGAAAGAAGAGTATGAGAGAATCCCTGTTGTTCTTAAAAATCCTTCCTTTTTCAAAAACTTCGAACCTTTAATAGAGTTTTTCTCATTGCCTGTTTATCAGAGTTTTGACCCTACTCCATTGCTTGCACTTTTCTTTCCGGTTTATTTCGGTTTTATGCTCGGGGACATGGGTTATGGATTTCTGGGAGCCTTGCTTTTCATGTATCTTTATGTGAAATTCAAAAAAAATGATTTTGTTAGAAAAATAAGTTTTGTATTTCTTTTAGCTTCCATTTCTTCAATAATATTCGGATTTATTTATATGGAAATGTTTGGTGATGTTCTTGAAAAACTGGGTTTTCATCCTATTTTTCACAGAGTGCATGAAGCTAATACCTATCTTCTAATTGCGGTTATATTCGGAACAATTCAGGTTATTCTCGGATTACTTCTTGGTATTTATAATGCGTTAAAGTTGGGACATAAGAAGCATGCGATTGGAGTTCTTTCAATGCTTCTGGGTTTGATATGTGTGCTTTTACTTGCAGGCACATCACTTGGGGTGCTACCCTCTTCTTTTACAATTGTTTTTCTTTTACTTCTATTTGTCTTTATGGTAATGTCCTTTATATTTCACGGTCCTGCTGCTCCTATTGAAATCTTTTCTGCTTTTGGACACATACTCTCTTTTGCAAGATTGATGGCAATAGGTCTTTCTTCTGCAATAATTGCTGTTATAGCAAACAAATTCCTATCAATTCTACCCTCAATTGTAATTGGAGTTTTTGTTATGTTATTATTTCATATACTTGCATTTGTCCTCGGACTTTTTGACCCCACCATACAGGGTTTAAGATTGCAATTCGTTGAGTTCTTTACAAAATTTTATGAAGCAGGTGGAAGGGAATATAAACCATTATTTAAAAGATTAAAAGGGGTTCGACTCCCTGAAATAACCTAAATTTTTAAGGAGGAATAAATGAAAAAAATAAAATTCGTTCTCTGGACAATATTTTTCATGGTAATCTCAACTGCAATGCTTTTTGCAGCAGAAGCCGCTGAGGCAGGAGCAGAAATTGCATCAGGAAGACCTGCAGAAGGCCTATCCAAACTCCTTGCACATATTGGTGTTGCTCTTGCTGTTGGTATTCCGGGTCTTGGAACAGGATGGGCACAGTCAAGAATTGGTGCAGCAGGTGCTGGAACAATTGCTGAGAGACCAGAGACAGCAATATGGATAATAGTTATGCTTGCAATTCCTGAGACAACAGTTATTCTTGGGTTTGTTATAGCATTCATGCTTATGGGTAAAATTTAATGACAATAAAGGAATTTGTAAAGGAGAAGATAAATAAAGTTTTAAATGAAATAGAAAAGGAGACCTTAGTTAAGATAAAAAAACTCAGAGAAGAATTTGAGAAAGAAAAAGAGGAGATAAAAGAAAAGAAAATAAAAGAGGCTGAAAATTTTTTGAAAATAGAAAAGGCAAAAAGGATAGCAGAAGCAAAGATAAAAGCCCTCAATGAAATTCTTAAATCAAGGGATGATATTTATGAAAGATTACTTAAGTTTTTGAAAGAGGACATAGAGAAAAAGAGAAGGGAAGGGACCTATAAAAAAATATTTGAAGAACTTTTCAAAGAGGCACTTGAAGATTATGGTGAAAAAGAAGGAAGGGTTATAATTTCACCAAAGGATGTTGAATACTTAAAGGAGATAATGCAGGACCTGAATTTTGAAATAAAGACCGATGACAGTATATTTGCCGGACTTATTATTGAAAGAAAGGATGGGAAAATAAGGGTTCTAAATACACTTGAATCAAGGTTAAAAAAGGCAGAACCCTATCTTATGGAAAGATTATTCATTGAGGTTTTTAAGATTTAATTATGGATGATTTCGGTTATATAAACGCAAGGGTTCGGGCGAAAAAGGAAAAACTTTTAAAAAGAGGTGATATTGAAGAGATGATTCAGAGTCCTGATTTTGGGCGTTTTGTAGAATCTCTCCAGAAAACGGACTATGGAAAGGATATTGAGAGAGGAGAGCTCAATCTTGAAAAAGTCATAAGAGGAATAAACACGAATTTCACGAGAGCTGTAAATGAAGTGATTGGGTTTTCTTCAGGAAGACCGCGGGAATTACTTTATATGCTTCTTTCAAGATTTCTTGTTGCAAATATAAGAGCAATAATCAGAGGTAAGATGAGGGCACTTCCGCCTGAGGATATTGAGATGGCGATATTTCCCATTCTTGAGCTTGATGAGCCCAAATTAAAAGCATTAATTTCAAAAGAAGACCCCTCTGAGGTGCTGGAGTTGTTAATTTCTTTCAGAATTTCCCTCCCATTTATAATTTCAAGTAAGTTGATGAGAAAGGTTAGAGAAAAGGATATTGATTTTGTTGAGAATTATCTGGAAAAATCCTATTTTGAATGGGCCGAGAGTAAATTGAAAAGAGGGAACGGTAATACTGAATTTATAAAATATATGGTTAATTCATGGGCTGATTTAAAGAATATAATAGGTGTGTGTTTGTATTTAAAATATAATGTAAGTCCCTTGGGAAAAATAGAATTGCTTCCTATTGGATTTCTTTCAGAATCTCAGAGAAAATCACTTTTAAAAGCACAGAATTTAAAAGAAGTATCCGAAATTCTATCAGGCACAAAATACAGAGAACTTTCTAAGTTAATTGTTGAGGAAAATCTTTTAGGTTTTGAAAAAAGATTTGAAGAGGTTTTGAGTTTATGGGCAATTAAGGGTTTTATCAGAGACCCCCTATCCATATCAATACCCCTTGCCTTTATAATTGCAAAATATAATGAAGTTGTAAATTTAAGAATAATTGCATACGGTAAATATCATGGTCTTGAGCCCCGTGAAATAAGAAAGGAGGTTTTATTCTTATGAGAGAAAAAGTGAGAGATGTTAAAATACTTGCGATAACAGAGGAAGGTTATGATGCAGGTTTCAAGCTTGCAGGATGTGTTACAAGAAAAGTAAAAGATGAAAAGGAATTAATAAAACTTCTGGATGAGGTTATAGAAAATGAGACCTATGGTGTTGTGCTTGTTGAAGATTCTCTTTACAGAAAGATAGATGAAAGAAGAAGAAGAAAATTTGAGGACCTTCCTTTTCCCTTAATAATAGGTTTGAATTTAAGACCCGAAGGTAAACTTGACCCTGAGGAACATATAAAAGAGTTAACAAGAAGGGCAATAGGATATACTCTGAGAATCAAGTAAATTTTTATATTAAAAATTAATTCTTATACCACCTCCTATATTAATTCCTCCGATTGAGGAAATATACCAATATTTGTATTCTCCGAATTTTTTTATAGGTTTATAATATGCATTAATTTCAAAATCAAAAGAAATAATCTTTGTTTTATTTTTTTCAAATTTCAGCATATTTGAAAAAACATCAAGCGGATATATTTCTATACCTATTGATAATATCAGTCCCAGATAATATGCTGTATCCTTCTTCGGAATTAAAGAGAGTGTATCATTTTTTATTTTAGAAGTGCTTACCCATCCTCTTTTGTAATAATACTCAATTCCAAAGGAGGAATAGGGTTGTATCCCGTTTAAATTCTTAAAAAAATATCCTCCTCTCACTCCTATTGAGAAATTATACTCAGGTCTTGAAAAGATTTTAGAGTAAATGGTGTTGCTTGAAGTATATTTAGCTGAATCGATGGGTGTATAGGTAAAATAGTAACCTGTGATAACATTAAGTCTGATACCTTCTGTTTTGCCTATCCTGAAGCTTGCTCCCCATATAAGCGGGTCAGCCTGCAGACCTATGGAAAATATGTTAAACATTATTAATTTTAAGACCATTTTATACCCCCTTTTTAAGTAAATTTAAAAAGAATTGTAAAAAAGACAAATAAAAAAATCCCCCATTGAAAAAGCAATAAAGGGATTTCAACGTAATCAAAAATACCTTTTTTCTTAGCTTCTTTCAGGATGTACCACATAGCCAGGTTAAAAATGAAAAAGAAGATTGTGAGTAAAAAATATATCATTAATCTTTTTTCAAAATATTTTAGAATATTTAAATTTGCGAGTATGAAAAATACAAATAAAAGGATAGGTGCATTAAATACTCCGCTTTTGATAAAATACTTTTCATTTATTATTTCTCCTTTTTCTTTTTTTTGTTCTGCAATTTTGTAAATGATTGAAGCAAATCCGGGTGCAAAGATTAGGAGAAAGATGACAATTGCAAACTCTTTCTCCATATTAAAAATTAAAAAGTATAAAGTTTAATAAATGCAAATATTAAATTCCAAAATAATTAAAGCCTATAATTTATAAAATACAATATACATCATAGAAAAGTATTATTCCTGCAACAGCACCGAGTAGAGTAAAAATTATACTCAATTTTAAGTTCTCTTTTTTAAAGGAGTGATTTATGTAGAGGAAAGAAAAAATAAAAAAAGCAAGATTATAACAAAGAGAAAACAAGACTGAAGTTATATGATGAAAATAAAGTTGGGAGGAAAGGGTTTTTGAAGGCGCTCGGCCGATTAGGACCGCTCGGCTCAACCCGTTACCGGGCTTACACCTGCGGCCTATCGACCCGGTAGTCTTCCGGGGGCCTTACTCCCGATGGGAAAACCCATCGGGAAGGGGCACCTCGTCTTGGGGCGCGCTTCCCGCTTAGATGCCTTCAGCGGTTATCGCTTAGGGGCATGGCTACCCAGCTGTGCCCCGGGCGGGACAGCTGGTGCACCAGAGGCCCCCCCACCCCGGTCCTCTCGTACTAGGGGCAGCACCCCTCAAGTGCCCTACGCCCGCGGCGGATAGGGACCGACCTGTCTTACGACGGTCTGAACCCAGCTCACGTAGCCCTTTAATGGGCGAACAGACCAACCCTTGGGAGCTTCTTCACCCCCAGGATGGGCTGAGCCGACATCGAGGTGCCGAACCGGGCCGTCGATATGAACTCTCGGGCCCGACCAGCCTGTTATCCCCGGGGTACCCTTTATCCGCTGAGCGACGGCCCTTCCACACGGGACCGCCGGATCACTAGGCCCGGGTTTCCCCCCTGCTCGGCCTGTCGGCCTCGCAGTCAGCCCCCCTTCTGCCCTTGCACTCAACGAGCGGTACCGTCCGCTCTGAGGGGAGCTTTGGGCGCCTCCGTTACCTTTCAGGAGGCGACCGCCCCAGTCAGACTGCCCACCTGACCTTGTCCCCCCTGGGGATCCACCCAGGCGGGTTAGGGTTTCGACATGAGAAGGGTGGTATTTCACCGGTGGCTCCACCCCGCCTGGCGACGGGGCTTCACAGCCTCCCACCTATCCTACACATCCCATGCCAAAACCCAGCGCCAGGCTGCAGTAAGGGTCCACGGGGTCTTTCTGTCCTGCCGCGGGTAGGTGGCATCTTCACCACCACTACAACTTCGCCGGGCCCCTCGCTGAGACAGCGCCCCAGTCGTTACGCCATTCGTGCGGGTCGGAACTTACCCGACAAGGAATTTCGCTACCTTAGGACCGTTATAGTTACGGCCGCCGTTTACCGGGGCTTCGGTTCAGGGCTACCTCCCGACCGAAGTCGGGGCTCACCCCTCCCCTTAACCTTCCGGCACTGGGCAGGCTTCAGGCCCCATACGTCCTCTTACGAGTTCGCGGAGCCCTGTGTTTTTGGTAAACAGTCGCCAGGGCCGATTCCCTGCGGCCTCCTTCCGCTACTCGCCCGCGAGGGGCTTTCACGTACAAGAGGCCCCCCTTCTCCCGAAGTTACGGGGTCAACTTGCCGAGTTCCTTAGCGAGGGCTCACCCGCGCGCCTTAGCACATTTATGCCCGCCCACCTGTGTCGGTTTGCGGTACGGTCACCCTAGCTTCAACGCCCGCGAGGCTATTTCTTGGCAGTGTGGGAAGACCCAGTTCCCGGGGGTTACCCCCCGGTCCCCATCGCCCCTCAGGCTCCGGACCGGGATTTCCCTCGGTCCTTCATCGCCCTACAGGCTTAGACCTGGCAATCCGTGGCCAGGCTGGGCCATCCCTCCTGCGTCACCCCCCGGGCTCCACCAGGGTGGCAGGGGAATATTAACCCCTTTCCCATCCCCTACGCCTTTCGGCCTCAGGTTAGGGGCCGGCTAACCCTGGGCGGACGAACCTTCCCCAGGAAACCTTGGGCTTACGGCGGGGAGGATTTCCACCTCCCTTATCGCTACTGATGCCCGGATTCTCACTTCCCAGCAGTCCAGCGCCCCTTTCGGGACACCTTCAACCCGCTGGGAACGCTCCCCTACCGCCTATCCTGACCGAAGTCAGGATAGACCCGCGGCTTCGGTGGCGGGCTTAAGCCCCGTTAAATTTTCGGCGCAGGGGCGCTCGGCTGGTGAGCTGTTACGCACTCTTTAAATGATGGCTGCTTCTAAGCCAACATCCCAGCTGTCTTAGCGCCCCCACCTCCTTTACCACTTAGCCCGCGCTTCGGGACCTTAGCCGGCGGTCTGGGTTGTTCCCCTCTCGCGGATGGAGCTTATCCCCCACCCGCTGACTCCCGGGGAGCATCTGGCGGTATTCGGAGTTTGGTTGGGTTCGGGAGTTTCCCCCCTACCCCATCCAGTGCTCTACCCCCGCCAGACTCATCCCCGAGGCTATACCCAGATATATTTCGGGGAGAACGAGCTATCACCGGGTTCGGTTAGCTTTTCACTCCTACCCACAGGTCATCCGAGGACTTTTCAACGTCCACCGGTTCGGGCCTCCATCGCCTGTTACGGCGACTTCACCCTGCCCATGGGTAGATCACCCGGCTTCGCGTCTGCGCCCACTGACTTAACGCCCTATTCGGACTCGGTTTCCCTCCGGCTCCCCCCGGTTTACCGGGGTTAACCTCGCCAGTGAGCGCAACTCCCGGGCTCATTAGGCAAAAGGCACGCCGTCAGGCCGGAAGGGACCTTACGGTGCCCCGAAGGACACCAAAAGGCACCCCCTTCCAACCCTCCGACTGATTGTAGGCGCCTGGTTTCAGGTTCTATTTCACTCCCCTCACCGGGGTTCTTTTCACCTTTCCCTCACGGTACTTAGTGCACTATCGGTCGCCGGGACGTATTTAGCCTTGGAGGGTGGTCCCCCCAGATTCCCACAGGGTTCCACGTGCCCCGTGGTACTCGGGAGCACGACCCAGGGAGTCCTTTCCCTTTCGCCTACGGGGCTGTCACCCTCTATGGCTCCCCTTTCCAGGAGGATTCGGCTAGGGAAAGGATTTGTAACTCCCCGAGGAGTCCGTGGCCTCCTCCGGTCGTGTCCCACAACCCCGCTCCGACCAACGCCCACGGGCTTATACAGCCGGAGCGGTTTAGGCTCCTCCCCGTTCGCTCGCCGCTACTAGGGGAATCTCGGTTGATTTCTTTTCCTCCGGGTACTGAGATGTTTCACTTCCCCGGGTTCGCCTCTCCCCAAAAGGGGAGATACTCGGGGTTTACCCCGAGTGGGTTTCCCCATTCGGGCATCCCGGGATCACAGGCTGCTTGCGCCTCCCCCGGGCTTTTCGCAGCTTGCCACGCCCTTCATCGCCGCCCGGCGCCGAGGCATCCACCAGGCGCCCTTACTACCTTCAAAAACCCTTTCCTCCCAACCTAATTTTCAAATATCGTGTATTATATCGCCCCTCTTATTTTTGAGGGCAAATATATTATACAATAAAAAAAATTCTCTGTCAAGTCCTATGCTTCCTTTGCTTCAAACCAGCTTTTTCCTACCCCTATGTTTACCTTTAAAGGAACTTTTAAATTATAAACATTTTCCATTTTATTTTTCAAAAATGTTTTAAATTCTTCAACATCTTTTTCAGGAACCTCAAATATAAGTTCATCATGAAGCTGTAAAATTAATTTTGAATCCCTGAATTTTTTTTCCATTTCATTATTTATGTTAATCATTGCAAGTTTTATTATATCAGCAGCAGAACCCTGAACAGGTGTATTTATCGCAATTCTTTCTCCCTGTTCTCTCACATCTTTTCTGGGATGGAAAAGTTCATATATCTTTCTTTTTCTTCCAAAGAGAGTCCTTATCTCTCTTTTTTCTCTTGCAGACTTTAGAGTTTTATCTATCCAGTTTTTTACTCCAGGATAATTGGCAAAATAATCATTTATGATTGATTGAGCCTCCTCATAGGAAATTGATAATTCCTTTGAAAGTCCGTAAGGACTCATTCCATAAAATATCCCAAAGTTTATTATTTTTGCCTTTCTTCTGTCCTCCTCGGTTATTATTTCTTTTCCTGTTATTCTTTTTGCGGTTTCTGTATGTATATCTTTTCCTTTAAGAAAATCGTTTATCATATTTTCATCTTCTGAAAGATGTGCTATGATTCTCAGTTCAATCTGTGAATAATCAGCTACAATTATTTTATACCCATCAGGAGCAACAAAGGCTTTTCTCAGAAGTTTTCCTATTTCTGATTTTACAGGAATTGTCTGTAAATTGGGATTCACACAGGATATTCTACCTGTTTGTGTACCTATCTGTTTAAAAGTTGCGTAGATTCTTCCTGTTTCAGGTGATATAAGGGATTTAAAGGGTGATATATATGTGGAGAATAATTTAAATAATTCTCTGTATTCAAGGATTTTTTGAGGCACAGGGTGTTCTTTTGCAAGTTCCTGTAATACACTCTGGTCAGTTGAATACCCTGTTTTTGTTTTTTTCCTTGGTTTTAATTTCAGTTTTTCAAAAAGGACTTTTCTTAACTGAAGGGGAGAGTTTAGGTTGAATTTAGTTCCGCATAACCTGAAAATTTCTTCCATTATCATCTTCAGTTTATTATGCACCTCAATTTCAAGCTCTGTTAAGACATGCCTATCTATCAGAACTCCATTCATCTCCATTTTTGCTATTACTTTTGTTAAAGGATTTTCAATTTTAAAATAGACACTATCAAGTTCCTCTCTGAATATTTCTTCCATTAATTTTGGCATTATTTTTTTCACCATGAATAAAGCTTCAAGCTCCCGATGGGAGGGTATTGGAGAAAATTTTTTACCGAGAAATTCAAGAGCAAGGGTATCCTCATCAGGCTCTGATTTTTCAGGGTAGAGGACTCCATATGTTATGATGGGGTCATAAACTCTTGCTCTCACCTCTATGCCTCTCTTCAAAATTCTTTTATAAAATTTCTTTGCATCAGGAACAAAAATTTCAGTATCACTTTTAATTAGAATTTCTCTGAGTGTTTTTTCTTCTATTTTGAAACCGTATTCATCAAAACCTATTATTTCTCCATCCCTTAAATGGATGGCAACCGGAAATTTTTTAATCTCTTCTATTTGGTCCCTGATTTCTAATTTCGGAAAATCCGTGGCAAATTTTTTCATAAGAGACCTGAACTCAAATTCTCTGAATATTTCAAATAATTTTTCTATATCAGGTTCCTTTCTTTTTAACTCTTCTTCGGAAAAATGCAATGGAACCTCAGTCTCAAGTGTGACAAGAACTTTATTCATTTCTATTATTTCTTTATTTTCTTTTATTGTTTTTATCAAATTTTTATCACCTATTTTCTCCGGATTGTTGAGAATTTCTGAAAGGGAAAAGTTTTTTAAAATTTCCCTTGCTCTTTTTTCTCCGAGACCGGGAACACCGGGTATGTTATCTATTGAATCACCCACAAGGGCAAAATACTCAGTCAGCTTTTCAGGTTCAACACCGTATTTTTCCTTGATTTTCTGAGGGGTATATAGAATTTCTGTTTTTGGTCTTGTGTCAAGAACCTGAATGTTTTCGTTTACAATTTGAAGTAAATCCTTGTCAGATGTTTGGATTAAGACCTTAAATCCTTTCTTTTCCGCCTTTTTTGCAAGAGTTGCTATAACATCATCTGCTTCATAGCCCTCTATTTCATAAATAGGAATTCTGAGTGCTTTACCTATTTCCTTTATCCATATAAGACTGAAGGTTAATTCATCGGGTGCTTTCGGTCTTGTGGCTTTATAAGCTGTGTAAATTTCGTGTCTCTTTGTCTTTCCTTTAGCATCAAAGATAAGAGCAACATGTGTTGGTTTGTATTCTTCAAGGAGTTTTAAAAGGGAATTTGTGAAGGCAAAAATAGCAGATGTATTCTGTCCTTTTGAGTTTCTTAAAGGATTTTTTTCAAAGGCAAAAAAAGCCCTGTAGGCAAGTGAGGTGGCATCAACAAGAAGTAATAAAGGCATTTAAAAATTATATTGGAAAGGGATGATAAGTTTAAAGTTTTATATCAATTTATTTTATAAAAAAATTTGAGAAGTTTTTAACGGGGACGACGGGATTTGAACCCGCGGCCTCCGGCTCGACAGGCCGGCGTTCTAGCCAGGCTGAACTACGTCCCCGTAAGGTAAATATTATATACTAAAATTATTTAAATTTCAATTTTTTAAGTCCTTTTTCCTCTTTTCTTTCAACCTCTATATCTCCCTTTATCAGAGACATTTCAAGAGTATTCAAAACTTTAGCCTCTATCAGATGTCCTCCTTTTGCATTTCCATGCTTATCACCCACAAATATATGGAAATGATAGAAAGGCTCTGTATCAGGAGTTATTATTCCTGAGATTCCCAGTAATTCCACAGGTTCATTAATTTCATGAATTTCATACTCTTTTCCATTCCAGTATCCTGTTTTTATATCCTTTAACATTCCAAGAGCTGATAAGACTGTAAGAATTTTTTCATTTTTGAAGCTTTCCTTCAGAATCTTTAAGTTTTCAATTAGATCTTCTCCATCCTGCATCACGCAAACAATAAATTTATCTTTTTCTTTAAAATCCATTTTTTCCTCCTTGTTTTACCAGATTTAAATGATTTTTTATATTCTTTTGCTTGATTCATAACTCTGTCCTGGTTTTAATAAACAAAAATTCCCCTTTTCTTCCTCTTTAATCTTTTTGAAAAAACTACAGCACATACAGCTGAATCGTTTTTCAGCAAATGTTCCCTGTATCTTTCCTCCACACAAGGTCCCTGTGATAGCCCAACATATCCTTCCTGCATTTTTTCCACTGTTTATTCCATTAGCTGAGAAATCAACTGCGGCTGGACATACCCCCAATTCTTTGGCTCTTTCACCTCCTGGTTCTCTCCCACATCTCATAAATTCCCAGCAATTTTGTTTTTCCCTCATTTCCCCTCCTTAATTTAAGTTCTGGATTTAGAACTTGGTTATATTATAGCTTCAGTCACTTTTTATTTCAATGGAATTTAAATAATCTTTAACTTTTTCCTTAAATTCTTTTTCTGCATTTTCTATATTTGAAAGTAAATAAGATTCAACATACATCTTAATTGCATCCTCTCTTTTTAAACCCCTTGATGTCATGTAAAAGATTTTTTCCTCTGATACAGGTCCTGAATTTACAGCATGAGTACATCTTAAATCATTTGAAAGAATTTCAAGAGACGGAACAGGAAGGAAACTTGCTTTATCCGATAACAAAAGAGCATCGCCTTCAACAAAGGCATTGATTTTTTTTAAGTTTTCATCAACTCTTGCAAGACCATAAAAAGCAGCAACAGATTCATCAAGCAGAATTCCCTTTGAATATTCTTCACCTTTTGTGTAATTCTTTCTGAAGATGAGGTCATTCCTTAAACTTAGAAACATATTTTTTCTTGTCAGAAATATATCTTTTATGTTTATCTCAGCACCTTCTCCTTCAATTATTATGAACTTATCACTTTTTGTATATGGATTTTCGAAAAAAGAGGAATAGATTTCAAAATTTGAGTCCTTTCTGATAAAGGAGAAGAATGAGTTAAAAAGATAGGATATCTCTGATTTTACAAAATTCATTACTTTAACATGTGAACCATTGTCAAGTAAAAAGATGAAGAGGTTATGTGAAAAGTAATCTCCTTTCTGTTCTGTATTAATTTTAAGTTTGAGAGAAGAGGAGTTGACTTTGAATATATAGGTTTGAAAGGAATATGTGGAGTTAGTGGGGGTTTTCAGATTTAACTCATATTCTGCTTCTTTGTTTTCGATGTTTATAAATATACCTCCTGTAGGGAATACAAAATGGGTGGCAAGTATTCTGTTTTTGTGCTCTTCAAAAACTTTCTTTAATATTTTTATTGTTTCATCATATTCAAAAAATTCAGGAAAGAATATCACATTATCAGAGGGAGTTATTTCGTCTTTTAATACAATTTCTTCTTTTATTTTAAGATATTTATCAAAAGGAATTTTCCTTAAATCAGTATACCTTTCATTCGGTAGGGGAAATTTTGAGAGATTTTTGAAAATTTCTTCCCTTTCTTTTAAATAATTTTTGTTTTTTATTCCTTTTAAGGTTAACATGATTGTTCAAGTCAAAGATTCAGGAATTTTCAAAGATTTTATAACCCGTTTTTTCAACTTCCTCAACAAGTTCAAATCCGCCTTCCTTTACAATCTGTCCTTTATACATTACATAAACTTTATCGGGCCTCACATAATTCAGAATTCTCTGATAATGAGTAATAAGAAGTGCTCCGAATTCAGGAGACCTTAAAGACTCTATTGCTTCTGCTACAACCCTTACCGAGTCTATATCAAGCCCTGAATCAATTTCATCAAGGATTACAAATTCAGGTTTCAAAAGAAGCATCTGGAGAATTTCTGCTCTCTTTTTTTCACCGCCTGAGAATCCGACATTTAAATCCCTTTCTATAAATTTCTCATCAAAACCCAGAACTTCTGCTTTTTTTCTGAGTTCTTTTTTGAATTCAATGAAGTTCTTTGGAAACCTTTCTCCGTTTCTTTTTTTCTCCTTTAGAGCCAGAATACTTCTCCAGACAAAGTGCTGAAAGGTGATTCCCTTTATTTCATAGGGGTATTGAAATCCAAGAAAAAGACCAAGTGAGGCTCTTTCATCAGGAGGGAGTTCAAGTATGTTCTTGCCCTTGAATATGATTTCTCCTTTTTCAACTTTATATTTCGGATGACCCATGATAACAAATCCCAGAGTTGTTTTACCGGAACCATTTGGGCCCATTATCGTATGAATTTTTCCCTTTTCAAGAGAAAGATTCAGCCCTTTAAGTATTTCCTTACCTTCAACCGAAACATGTAAATCTTTAATTAAAAGTCCTTCCATTTTTTCCTCCTTATCCTATGGAACCTTCCATTTCAAGCTGAATTAATCTATTAAGCTCAACAGCATACTCCATGGGCAATTCCTTTGTCAGAGGCTCAATGAAACCGAGAACAACAAGTGCAAGTGCCTCTGATTCAGGAATGCCCCTTGAGGTAAGATAAAAGATTTCTTCCTCACTTATTCTTCCAACACTTGCCTCATGTCCTATATCAACCTCTTCCTCGTTAATTTCCATATAGGGATATGTATCTGACCTTGATTTTTCATCAAGAATTAAAGCATCGCAATTAACATTACTCCTTACTCCTTTTGCTCCTTTTATAATTTTAACAAGTCCTCTATAACTTGCCCTTCCTCCATCTTTGCTTATACTTTTTGAAATCACCCTGCTGGATGTATAGGGTGCAAGATGTATAACTTTTGCTCCTGTGTCCTGATGCTGTCCTTTTCCTGCATAGGCAACAGAAATAATTTCTGCTCTTGCTCCTTTTTCTTTCATTATTACACAGGGATACTTCATTGTTACCTTTGAACCCATATTACCATCAACCCATTCAACAACAGCATCTTGATAGGCAACGGCTCTTTTTGTAACAAGGTTGTAAATGTTATGTGCCCAGTTCTGAATTGTGGTATACCTTACCCTTGCTCCTCTTTTTGCAATGATTTCAACAACTGCTGAATGAAGAGAATAGGAGGAATAGGTTGGAGCAGTGCATCCCTCTATGTAATGAACAAAAGAACCTTCATCTGCAATGATAAGTGTTCTTTCAAATTGTCCTATGTTTGCAGCATTTATCCTGAAATATGCCTGAAGGGGAAAGTCAACATGCACTCCAGGAGGGACATAGATGAAACTCCCTCCACTCCAGACAGCTGAATTTAAAGCAGCGAATTTATTATCTGTGGGTGGAACAACCTTCCCGAAATATTCTTTAAAGAGTTCAGGGTATTTTTTTAAAGCAGTATCAGTGTCAAGAAAGATAACTCCTTTCTTTTCAAGGTCTTTTTTTATATTATGGTAAACAACTTCTGAATCATACTGGGCTCCGACTCCTGCAAGAAATTTTCTCTCTGCTTCAGGAATTCCGAGTTTTTCAAAGGTTTTTTTTATGTAATCAGGAACATCATCCCAGGAGGTGCCTTTTCTATCAGTGGGTTTTACATAGTAACTTATTTCATCAAAATTTACGCCTGATAAATCAGCTCCCCATTTCGGCATTGGCTTTTTAAGAAAAATGTCCAGGGCTTTTAATCTGAATTCTCTCATCCACTCAGGTTCTTCCTTTAAATGGGATATTTCCTCAACTATCTTTTTTGTAAGTCCTTTGGGAGCTGTATAAACATATTCAACTTCATCCCTGAAATCATACTTCTTTAAATCAATGGTTAAAATATCTTTTGAATTATCCATAGTTTTCCTCCAGTCCCTGTGTATATTATAACTTCTCTTTTAAACTCAGTCAAGATTTAAATTCTTTCAAAATTCTTTGTTAAGAGGGCTATTGAACGGTGATAAAAGGGATATTTTTTATCATTTAAAATTTCTATAGTTTTTTCCGCTTTTTTATACTCTTTAAATTCCATATAGGTAAGTGATTTCAGGAGGAGATAAAGACCTTTTTCCTCATAACTCGCATTTTCAAGTTCCTTTTCTGCTTTTTTATACAGTTTTTCAGCTTCTTTTTTCTCTCCGTAATATCCAAGGACATAGGCTATCCAGCAAAGGGCAAGTCCTCTTAACGTTTTTTCTTCCTTTGGCAGATAGTTGAGAAGTCTTCTTGACCTTCTTTCTACCTTTTTAAACTCCTCAGCATCCACGGATAAAGGATTTGAGAGTTTTAATCTCATTTCAATTGCAAGACGCGGAGCCCTCAAGTTTTCAAGGGTTTCTTCAAGCAGATTTTCAAGTTCGAGTGCCTCATCCTTTTTCCCTTCTTCAAAAGAAAGCAGGGCTCTTTCAAAAAGCACATAGGCATAGAGAAGTGGAGCTCTTTCTGTAAACTCCCTGAAAAGTATTTTCAACATATCATTTGCTCTTGTCCATTCTCCTCTTATTCTTGCAATTTTTGCTCTCCACAGGGTAGCCCATCCTTCCTCTTCTATTAAACTTGTCCCTCTGAAGTTTATCTCGCTTTCTGTAAAATGTCTTTCTGCTCTATCGTAATCTCCCTGAAGAAAATAAATTCTTCCGAGCGAAAAATTAACCTTTCCTTTTTCTTCATCTGTCAAACCTTTTGAATTTAAAATTTCATTCAGAATTTTCTTGGCTTTTTCCAGCTCACCTTTCTCTCTCAATAACCTCGCATTTAACCTTTTAATTGCTGTAAGCAGGGAGACACTTCCATCTTTTTCAATGACCTTTTTAGCCTCTTTGAGCACCTCTTCCGCTTTTACATAGTCTTTAAGGTCAATGAGAACATTGATATAATCAGGATATATTTCAAGATATTCACCTTTTGTTTTTTCAAGTATGGTTTTTATAATATTCAGGGATTCCCTTAAAAGCCCCTTTTTGTATGCTTTTTTGGCTTCCTTTAAAAGTCCCTCCATATTTCCTCCTTTAAAATTTTTTTAATTTTTTCCTTCACATCTTCAAATTTATCTTCCTCCATTTTGTAAAATAAAGGTTTTTTATCAAGATAATTTTTAAAGAAATTCAGCTGTCTCTTCGTGTATTCATAGGTTCTCTTCTTTGCTAAATAAACCGCCCTCTCTAAGCTTTCAATTTTTCCCATCCTGTATAGTATAAGGTCTCTGTATCCATGTGCGTCAAGTGCTTTATACCTTAAATCATACCCTTTTTTTAGTAAATTATCAACTTCTTCTAAAAGACCTTTTTCCATCATTTTATCAAATCTTTCAGATATTCTTTTTTTTCTTTTCTCATTCTCCCAGTAAATACAAAAATAATAGGGCTCAAAGGTTTTGCTTTTATTCTGTCTTCTATAAACCTCCGAAGGTCTTTCCCCAGTTATTTCATAAATTTCAATTGCTCTTTCTATTCTTACCCTGTCATTCGGATGAATTTCTTTTGCTCTTTCAGGGTCAATTTTTTTCAGGAATTCATAGAGTTCAGAGGTTTCTCTTTCTCTGAGTTTTTTTCTCAATTCTTCAGGAACAGGCGGTAGAGAAACAAAGTTTTCAAATAAAGCCTTTAAATAAAGGGTTCCGCCTCCGACAACAAAGAATTTTTCCCTTTTTTTGAAAAGTTCAATTATGAGTTTTTCTGCATCCCTTGCATAATCTCCAGCACTGTAATATTCATTAGGATATTTTATATCAATCAAATAGTATTTAACCTCTTTTCTCATTTCAGGAGTCGGTTTTGCTGTTCCTATATCCATGAATTTATAAACCTTTTTTGAATCACATATAACTATTGAAGAATTTAATTCTTTTGCAATTTCAAAGGCAATTCTATTTTTACCTGAGGCGGTATGACCTATAAGAGCAAATACCTTTAATTTTTTATCTTCCGAATTTCCTATCAAGGTCATCTTTGTTTATCTGAATCATTACAGGTCTGCCATGAGGGCAGAAGAAAGGGTCATCCAGTGCAAAGAGTTCTATTAAAAGGTTGGTCATCTCTTCTTTTTTCAGAATATCGCCCTTTTTAATCGCGCTTTTACAGGCAATCTCCTTATATACATTTTCGGGGTCAAGTTTTCTTTCTTTTTTAAGTGAGTAAATGATTTCAAGAAAAATTTCCCTTGAGAACTTTTTTATAAGGTCAGGAATTCCCTCAATCTGAATTTCTCTGTCCTTTAAAATTCTTATATCAAAACCTATTTCTTCAAGCGATTCATATATCTCCTTAAATGTATAAAACTCATCGGGTTTAAGTTTCAAAATTATGGGAAATGTCAGATAAAGTGTTTTGAAGTTTTTCTGATTCATTAACTTTTCATATATTATCTTCTCATGGGCTGTGTGCTGGTCTATAACCAGGAGTCCTTTTTCAAATTTGACAATTATGTAAGTATTTTCAAGTTGCCAGAGGTCATCATAAACCTGCAAATCACTTCTTTCCTCATCCTTTACCATTTCACCAAATTCAAGCTGTTTGATATCTTTTTCCCTGAATTCTCCCTTAAGTGTTCTTATAAGTTCAATTTTCTTATCCTCTGAGGTTTTATCTTTTAATTTATTTTTTACAATGTTTACTATTCTGAAAGGGAATCCAAGTTTTGAGGAGAATTTTATCTGTAATTTCTGAGGATGGACATTAACATCAATTTCCTCAGGATTTACAAAAAGAAAAAGGAACACATCAGGTGATTTAAATTTTTCAGAATATATTGTACTGAATGCCCTTATAAAGGAATTATCATAAAAGGGTCTTCTGTTTATGAAAAAAATCTTGGTAGAGTTTTCTTTTAAAAATTCAGGTCTTGAGATGAAGAGAGTGAAGGAGAACTTTTTCCTCTGTTCTTCAATTTTTATAAGTTCCTTTAGATAATCCTTTCCGAAAATCTGCAATATTCTCTCCTCAAAATCCTTTGCAGGTTTCAGGTTAAATATTTCTTCCTTTTCTGTTTTTAAAAGAAATTCTATTTCAGGATTTGAAAGAGCGTATTTTGTAACAAGTTGAATTATCTTTTTGAGTTCCTGGTTTGAACTTTTCAAAAATTTTCTTCTCGCAGGAACTGAAAAGAATATCTCCTTCACTCTTACGGTTGTTCCTTTTGGATGAGCACAGGGTTTTAAATATTTTTTTTCACCTGCCTCCACATATATTTCATAACCTTCAAAATTACTGTTGATTGAACTTTTAATTTCCAGCCTTGAGACTTTTGCAATTGCTGAGAGCGCTTCTCCCCTGAATCCAAAAGTAAAAATTTTTTTTAAATCTTCGGGTTTTTCAATTTTACTTGATGTAAAAGGTTCAACGCATAAGGAAAGGTCATCCTTATCCATTCCCTCTCCATCATCCTTTACCTCTATCAATCTCTTTCCACCATCCTCAACATAAATATGAATTTTTTTTGCCTTAGCATCAAGGGAGTTTTCAATAAGTTCTTTAATACAGGAAGAAGGGTCTTCAATAACCTCACCTGCTCTTATCTTATAAATTACCTCTTTATCGAGCTTTTTGATTTTCATTTAATATTGACGTTTGAAAAGCAATTTTGTTCTTTTTTACTTTTTCTGTAACTTCTCTTGTTTTACTTTCTGAAAATCTGAGGATTAATGGTTACACCAAAGCCAACTCTTGGTGAAAATTTGTTGGAACCACCAAGGATATGTTCAAGTTTTGTTAAAGCAAAATTTATTGAAAGCAAAGGTTGACTATATCTGAATCCCACATTAAAATCTCTCCCATCAAAGTCCATTAGAAGCCTGAAATTTTTATTTATGATATATTGGACGCCCCAGAAAAGACCAAATGTTATATCATGTTTTGTTTTACCACCAGTTAATATATCAAAATTAAAATATTTTGACCTTTTGCCATATCCTACAAATCTTCCTCTACCAAGTCCCACTGTTGCAATAAATTTATAAGAAAAATGTTTTGAAAGAACAAGGAAAAGAGAGAGGTTTTCTAAATTTCTTCTGTAATCACCCTGTGACCACTCCTCCCAGTAATAAGAATTATCGTCGTTATATCCTCCCTCAGGAGGATTTGAGCCTGTGGAGCTTATATATTTTCTGTAGGTTAAATCATAAACACCTATGGCTACTGCTGGTGTTCCCCCTATTTCAGGCATAATTCTGTATACAAGGTCAAGGGCATAATCCTTTAAAGTATACACCTTAAGTGTTGCAAAGATATTTCCAAGTGCCATTGTCCCATACAGATCAAAATCAAAGGGTTTAGATGGATCAAAATTTACATAATAGTTCTTTTCTTTCCTCAGACCAAAATGCGTATAAACAGAGATTTCTGCATAACCTGGTGCAGAAGGCAGAAGAGCGGTTGGAATATCAATTTGAGAAAATGTGTTTTCAAATTCAGCATTTGCAAGTCCGAAGATTATAATTAATGCAACAAATATTTTCCTCATTATGCGCCTCCCAGCTCCTGTGGAATCGAACCGCATAATATTATAAATTAAATTTCAAAATTTGTCAAGTTTTAAGTATAATTAAAAGCATGAGAGAAAAGTTAATTTTTGAAGTTATTCCTCCTCCGGTAGAATGGAAAGAAGAAAAAGTATTCAGTTTTTCTGAAAAAATTATAAGCATATTAAAGGAAAATCAAATTAAATTTCTTAATATACCTGAAGTTGTGAATGAAACAACACGTGAAGGGGAAAGGAGTGTACCTTATAAAGAAAAAATCGATAATGTTAAATTTTTTGATAAATTAAAGGATAAATTTAGATTTAATCCAATTATAAATAAGATTTCTGTTAGATTAAGAAAGGATAAATTTGAAAAATGGGTTGATGAAATTTATAAAAAAGGTATAAGACACCTTGTGATTGTTGGTGGTGAATCAAGCAAAATCAAATATCCCGGTTATTCTGTCACAGAAGCAGCAAAATTCATAAAAAAGAAATATCCTGATATTGAACTCGGTGGAATAACCATATTTACCAGAAACAAAGAACCTTACAGAATCCTTGAAAAGATGAAAAGCGGAATTGATTTTTTTGTTTCACAGATTATATTTGAAACTTCAAATATGAAACAGGTTTTTATACATCTCTGGCGTCTTGTTAAACTTGAGCAGATGAAATTCCCTGATATTTATGTTTCCCTTGCGCCTGCCAAAAGAGTCAAGGATATTAAGTTCATGAAATGGCTGGGTGTGGAATTTCCCACCGCTGTCCATTTTTACATAACAGAAAATGAAAGAAAAGTTGAATCAAGAACTTTTGAAGTTATTGATAGAATGCTTGATGAAATCTTTGATTTTATGAAAAAGGAAAGATTAAAATTGGGCTTTAATGTTGAACATGTAATGTATTCAAATCTTGAATTATCAGAAAAAATAATTAAAGAAATAAGGAGAAGGCTATGAAAATAATTTTACACGGGATATATCCAAGGAGCGAGAAACTGGTCCAGGCGACCAGGGACTATGACCGAAAAAGAATAACACTTGCAGAATTGAATCAGGTATTCAAAGAAGATATTAATGCTCTTAAGGAACTACAGAAGGATTTTGAATATAAAACACAGGGACAACTCTTTTTTCAAGACCTTTTAAGACCCTTTTCCGAAATTGTAGAAGAGGTGGAAATAAACGGTCTTAAAAGATTCTATGAAACAAACTGCTTTTACAGAACTCTTATTTTCAAAAATTTTAAATTAAAAGAAAATGAGAATTTCTTTAATCATTATCTTCTATGTGATGGTATGTTTGATAAAGAAGAAAAACTTGTTTTTACATTTCCCTTTCTTTTCTTTTTTAAGGAATACAGTGAAGGAATTGACATCTCACAGATCAGGAAACTTTTATTATATGTTATAGAGGAGATAGATAAATGGGGTAACAAAATAGTTGTGTTTTATGAACCCTCTTTTGGATGGAAAGAGCTGGATGAAGATGAAAGAAAAGAGGCAAAATTGTTTGCTGAAGAATTGAAAAGGTTTAAAAACACAGAGTTTTTTCTTCATACCTTTTTCTTTAATGTTGAGAAAGAAGTTTCCTTTATATTTTCCCTTGATTTTGATGGATACGGCTTTGATTTTTATTCAAATTCCACCCAAACAATAATGCAGAATTTTCCCCAAAATAAATTTCTTCTTGCAGGGATTATAAATACCGATTCAACACTGATTGAGAGAAAGGAGACAATTGTTGATTTTATTGGCAAAATCAGAAAATTTATTGATACAGAGAAAATCTATCTCTGCCCTTCAGGAGTTCCTGAACTTCTTCCAAGAGAAATTATGGATAAAAAAATTAAAAATTTAATGGCCACAATAGGAGGATTATAGAATGAAACTTCTAACCCATGAAATAGGCTCACTTGCAAAGCCCTCCTGGAGGGTAAAACCTTTCAGAAACATAAAACTTTCTGATGATGATATTGAAAATGCAAAAAGATGGGGAGAGTTTCTTGAAATTGATGAAAGAAATGAACTGCTTGAAATACTTTCAAAAAGAGAAAACTTCACAAAAGAGGAAAAGGAAAGAATTCTTCATTTTTCATCCCTTTATGCTGTTAGAATGCTTGAAAAGGCAGGAATTGACCTTGTTTATGATGGAGAACAGCACAGGGTTGAGATGTATGAATATCCTGTGAGGAGAATAAAAGGTTTTGAATTTAAAGGGCATGTGAGAAGTTTTGATAACAAATATTACAGAAAAGCATCTCTTACATCAGAACCCGAATTAAAGGAATTCTATCATGATAAAGAATTTGAAAGAATAAACTCCTTTGCTAAAAAGCCTGTTAAGATACCTGTAACAGGTGCATATACAATTGTGGACTGGTCCTATGATGAATATTTTTTGAAAGATATAAAACCGGGTGAAGGAGATATAAGAGAAAAGAGAAAGTCTGCCAGAAAGGAATTTTTACTGGGGATTGCAAAGAATGTGATATATCCTGTTTTAAAATCCCTTTATGAAAAAGGAGCAAGATACTTGCAGATAGATGAGCCTGCTGCAACAACTAAAAGGGATGAGATTGATTTATTTATTTTGACAATGAAGGAATCCATCGGTGATTTAAAAGGAAAGGTATTTTTTGGAACCCATATATGTTTTTCTGATTATTTCCTTTTATTCCCTGCGATTGAAGAGCTTGAAGGTATTTTAAATGAAATTCATTTTGAATATGCGAACAGGGATACGAGGGAAAAGGGAGTTAATACAGATAAGAGAAAGGGTTATGAAATACTTGAGAAATTTAAAAATAACAAATTTGTCGTGGGTCTGGGTGTTCTTGATGTTCATACAGATTTTATAGAACCTCCTGAACTCATAAGGGATAGGATTTTATATGCTCTTGATATAATTCAGGACCCTGAAAGAATTTATGTTGCCCCTGATTGTGGTTTAAGAACGAGAACCTGGGATGTAGCCTTTAAAAAATTAAGAAACATGGTGGAGGGAAAATATCTTGCAGAAAAAGAGGCAGGACTTTGATACAGGAAACAACAGGTTGTGCTTATTTTATTTCTTTGTCTTGAAGTCTGAACCTGTTTATTAAAAATTCTCATTTGTAGGAGCGGCTTCCCAGCCGCGAAAGTTGTGTTGACCCTGTTTGTCAAAAATTTCCTTCTTGGTGAAGGAAGATAAAGGGGAGGAAGTAGCGGTTGCATTTATGTGACAGATTTTTTATAGGAGTTTCCAAATCGCGAACATTTATAAAGATTTAATCTAAGGGCTCAGACCTTAATACAGGGAATAAAACATCGAATCATGTCAAAAATATGAAAACCCATAACTGTAAATCCTCAACATTTTTCTTTAAAATATTTTTGTGACGGTTTTTCTTAAACTTTACAGAGAGTTAAAAAAAATTGAAGGAATAAATCATAAATTTGTTGTAGAGGAAATTTTTTCAGAAAAGTTTGAAAAACTGCTTGCAATCAAAAAAATTGATAATAGAAAGAAAAGAAAATTTCAGAGAATTTTAAATTTACTCAAAAAGGGAGAAAGACCCGAATATATCTTTAAAAAAGCGATATTTCTTGATGAGGAGTTTTATATAGAAAAGGGAGTTTTGATTCCCAGAGAAGAGACAGTTGAGATTGTAAATTATTTAAAGGAGTTAAATTATCAGAGTTTCAAACCAGATAAAATCCTTGATTTCGGAACAGGCACAGGAATTCTTGCAATATGGGCTAAAAGAATATTTCCTGATTCTCAGGTTATAGCGGTTGATTATTCAAAAAGAGCATGTAAATGTGCATTGATTAACAGCAAAAATAAAAAAGTCAGAATAAAAATAATAAGAGCAAAAAATTTCAAAATCTTCAAACAAAAATTTGATTTAATCATAACAAATCCTCCTTATTTGTCAGGGGAAGAATACATAAAATTCGGACCTTTCAAAGGTGAGTCAAAAAAAGCACTTTTGGGTGGTAAAAAAGGTTATGAAACATTTTTAAAATGGTTAAAAGAGGGATTTAAAATATTGAAAAACAAAGGACTTTTCGTAAGTGAAATCTCATCCTTCTGGAACAAAAAAATCCTCGGAGAGTTTGAACAATATTTGGTTGAAGAAAAGAAGGATTTTTATGGGAAGAAGCGGGTATGGATTTTTGAGAAAACTTGAATTATTATTTTAAATGTATCTAATCTCACCATCAAGGATTTTTCTTTATGTTTCGTGTCCGAGATGCTTTTATCTTGAGGTAAAAAGGAATATTAAAAGACCTGTTGAATTCTTTCCGGGAATTCCATCCGCTCTTGACAGAATTTTTAAAGAAATTGCAGAAGAGTTCAGGGAAAAGGATTTACCTTCTTATTTTAAAAAGTTCGGCTTAAAAGGAAAACTCAGAAAAATAAAACTTGAAAATAAAAGGATTGAGAATACTGATTTGATTTTAAGAGGAATCCCTGATGAAATTATTGAAAATGAAAATGCAGAACTCATCCCTCTTGATTACAAAACATCATCAAAATTTCCCGAAAAACTTCCTTTACCCGTTCAACTTCAACTTGATACATATTCTCTTTTGTTTAAATTAAATAATTTTGAAATTGGAGATAAGGGTTATGTTTTTTATTTTGTTCCCTATTATTCAAAAGGCGAAAAAAGAATAAGATGGAATATAAGACTTTATGAACATAAGATAAATCTTAGAAGACTGAAAAAATTTATAATGGAAATTGATAAAATTTTAAAAGAAGATAAAATTCCTGAACCTTCAAAAGGATGTGTATTTTGCAGGTATGTAGGAGATATTAAAAATGAAATCTAAACTTTTGATACTCGGTTCTTTCCATATGTCAAATCCTTCACGAGATGTAGGTAATTTTGTGGCAGATGATGTAAATAAAAGAGAAAGGCAAAAAGAAATCAAAGCAGTCATTAAGAAGTTAAGTAAATTTAAGCCAACAAAAATTGCAGTAGAGGTCAATTTTGATAGGTTTAAAGAATTAAACAGAAAATATAAAAGATATCTTGAAGGAAAATATAAACTGAAAAATAACGAGACCGAACAAATCGGCTTCAGACTCGCAAAATTAATGAGACATTCTGAAATATACCCTGTTGATTGGAATAAAGAAATTGACATAGATTTCAAAGAAATTGACTTTATGAAATTTGCGGAGGAGAATAATCAAAGAGAGTTGCTTGAAAAAGGAATTAAAATAAATAGAAAAATAATTAAGAGAATGCAAAAAATTCAGGAAGAAAAGGGATGGATTGAATTATTCCGTTATTTGAACAGAACTGATACTATAAGAAAATTCCACTTACCTTATTTTTTGATTGCACAAATAGGAAATGGGAACAGGTATCCCGGAGCAAACTGGGTTCAATACTGGTACGGAAGAAATTTGAAAATATTTGTAAATTTAATAAGAATTGCTAAAGAAGATGATAGAATTTTACTCATCATAGGCGTAGGTCATGTTTACCTTTTGAAAAGATTTGCAATTGAATCAGGATTTTTTAAAGTGGAGAATGTTTTGAAGTATTTGAAATAAAAGGATAAAATGGTGTCTGTTTTAAGTCGCATAAATGCGATCGCTACGAGAATTTCTATTTTTTAATTGTCTATATCGCGGTTGGGAAACCGCTCCTACATTTTTTCTTTTGTTTTTGCCACATAAATGCGACCGCTACATAGTTTCAAAACTTCTTTTCTATCATAAATATCCATCTATCATTTTTTATATTAAATCCCATCAAACTTGTATCACTTTCAAATTTATAAAGATGGGCTGAGACATAGGCATCTGCAATGTTGAATGACCAGAGCCCCACAGCAAGGATGAAATTATAGGAAAATCTGTATAAAGCATTTTCATCTTTGTCAATTTTCGGATAATCTTTTATTAATTGATTTACAAGATATACTTCACCTCCAAAAAAAAGTGCTCCTTTAATGTAATTCCCTGTGTAAACCTGTCCCAGACCCGGAATAAAAGCACTCATCCATGCTGCTTTTACAGGATTTTTATTTTGAGAAAAAATTAGAAAAATAATTAAAAATTTCATTAATAATAAACCTCCATCAAAAATAAACCCTGAGGCGGCGCTATTATTATTGCTTCTGGTCCATTATCAAGTGCCCTTTTATAACCTTCAACATCATTCCTTGAAACATGATACATCATCTGCCCCACAAGACTCCTGACAAGTTTGTTTAAAAATCTTCTTGCATAAAAATAAAGATAAAGTTTTTTCCCTCTCCTCTCAGCCCAGCATTTTTCAATGTTTATTATTCCGTTTCCCTCCGGTAAAGGAGAAAAGGGTGTAAAATCCCTTTCACCGACTGTTAATCTGCACATTTCATAAAATAACCTGTAATTAATTTTGAAATTCATTTCCCACGCATATCTTCTTTCAATCGGAGACCTTTCAAGTAATATGACATACCTGTAAAGTTTTGCCTTTGCACTTCTTCTTGCATGGAATCTGTTACTCACAATTTCAAGTTCTTTAACATAAACATCCTTCGGAAGAATTGCATTTATTGCCTTTTTTAATTTTTCAGGGTCACCTTCGAACCTTTCCCTGAATACTCTGTAAGGTGCATCAAAATGTGCAACCTGACCAAAAGCATGAACACCCCTGTCTGTTCTTGATGCTCCCTGAATTAACCCTTTTGCATCAACAAGTTTCTTTGTAACCTCATCAAGAACCCCCTGAACAGTCCTCAATCCTTTTTGAACCTGCCATCCGTAAAAATCTGTTCCATCATATTCAACCTTTATTTTAAATCTCATTTTTTCACCTTCCCTGCTATGAATATTGTTAATTCATAAAGAATTACAAGGGGAATTGCAAGTATGCTCATTGTTATGAAATCGGTTGAAGGTGTTAAAATTGCTGCAACAATAAATATTATGACAATGACCTCCCTTCTTCTTTCTTTTAAAAGTTCCACATCTATTATATCAAGTTTTACAAGTATTAATACAATTATAGGTAATTCAAATAAAATACCGGTGAATAAGGTAAGATATAAAAGAAAATTTACAATCTGGGATATATGCATAAGGGGTTTCATTGATTCTCCTGCAAAGGAAAGAAGAACTTTTATTCCAAGAGGATATATGAGAAGGATTGCAAATAGGGAACCTGTATAAAAAAGAACAGGTGAAAAGATTATAAAGGGTCTTAAAAATTTTATTTCATTTTCATAAAGTCCAGGCTTTATAAATGCCCATATTTCCCTTATTATTAGAGGGAAGGCAAGTATTATAGCGCATAGAAAAGAGACCTTTATTCTGACAAAAAAGGCTTCCTGAGGTGAGAAAAAATAGAGTTCTCCTATGGGCTTTTTTATAAATTCAATTATTTTAAGTGAAAAAATAAAGGATAAAAGTGTAAAAACTCCGAGATATAAAATTATCCTTATTATTCTTGCCCTTAATTCTTCAAGATGTTCAACAAAGGATTCGTCCATCAGTATGTTATTGCATATAAAAATATATTGATACCCATTTTGATTGCCTTTTCCCTTATTTCAGGTGGGTCACCGTATACATCTGTCCAGCCGTCCGAAATGTTTGAGTTATATGTGTAATAGAGAACGAGTCTATCACCTATGAATATTCCGTAGCCTTTGGGTGGTCCCTTGTAATGCTCATGTATTTTGGGCGGTCCTTCTTTAAATTCATAAAAAATGTGATATATTGGATGATCAAAAGGAACCTCAACAAGTTCCTTATCAGGAAAAATTTTTTTAATTTCATTTCTTATGTATTTGTCCATCCCGTAATCATCATCAATATACAAAAATCCGCCTGCTTCAAGGTATTCCCTTAAATTTTTTGCATCAAGAGGTGATAACTCAACTTTTCCGTGACCTGTCATAAATAAAAAGGGATAATTTCTTATTCTCGGGTCACCAACATCTAAAACAATCTGCGATTTTATCATCTTTACTCCTGTTCTTCTTTCAATTTCTGTTGCAAGATTCGGTAATATCTCAGGGTCATTATACCAGTCACCTCCTCCATCATATTTTAAACGCACAAGTTGGAATTCAAGTATAGAGACTAAAATTAAAGAGAAGAGCATATATAATCCACCGCCTCTTTAAAATCTTTTGCAATAAAATCAGGTTTTAAGGAAAGGTTATATCTTGTTGGAATGTATATCGTTTTAAATCCGAGTCTTTTCCCGAATTCAATATCACTATCCTTGTCACCTATCATGAATTTTCTGTTATATTCAAAAGGAAACTCTTTTTTCCATACTCTGTAAAAATGGATATTCGGTTTTCTGCAACTGCATCCTTCGTTCGGAAGATGTGGGCAGAAATAAAACTTTAAAATTTTTATCCTTTTTAAAAACAAAAACTGGTCAATTCTCTCATTGTTTCTTATAACATCAATTTCTTTATAATAACCTTTGTTTATACCGGACTGATTTGAGAATACAAAGAAATGGAAGTTATGTTTTTTTAATTTTTCAAGCCCGTCAATCACATATTTATTTAATTTAAGTTTGAAAGGGTCTCCGAGTTCCCCGTAGTCCCTGTCCTTTATCAATACACCGTCTCTGTCAAGGAAAAGTAAATTTCTTTTCATAATATTTTCCGTAGAAATTTTTTGAGTTCTCTTATTGCTTTGCCTCTGTGTGATACCCTGTTTTTTTGAGAAACTGAGAGTTCTGCAAATGTTTTTCCAAGGGGTGGATAAAGAAAAATAGGATCATAACCAAAGCCTGATTTTCCTCTTTCTTCAGATGTTATGAAACCTTCAACCTCTCCTCTGAATTTGTAAAATTTTTTATTACCCATGACAAAATAGATAACACATATAAACTTTGCTTTTCTTTTTTCAAAACTTACGTTTTCAAGTTTTTTTAAAAGTAATTTTCTATTTTCTTCGTCGGTTCCTTCTTTAGAGAATCTTTTTGAGAAAATTCCCGGGAGAATATCAAGATAGGGCACAAGAAGTCCTGAGTCTTCTCCTATTGTGGGAAGCCCTGAAATAAGAAATCCTTTGTATGCTTTTTCAAAGGCATTCTCTTCAAAACTTCTCCCCTTTTCTTTAATCCCCTCTTCTATTCCTAAATCCTTTAATGTTATTAAATCAACTTTTAAATCCTTTAATAGTTCTAAAAATTCCCTCTTTTTACCCTGATTTGTTGTTGCGAGGAGTATTTTCAATCAAACCTTATCTCTGTGGTGTTATCTCCGTTTCAACAACCCATGCGTCGTAATACCCAAGACTTCTTAATCTCATCTTCATTCTGTCAGCTTCTTCTCTTGAAATGAAATCACCAACTCTTACCTTGTAATAAGGAGGAATATATTCAACATAGACTTTATATTCACCCTTTAACCTTGCTTCAGCTTCTCTTGCAAACTGTTCGGCTTTTTCCTTGTTACCCGGTTTTGAAGCATCAAGAGCAAGAATCTGAACTCTATATCCATAAACCTTTGCAGGTGATGGAGGAGGTGGAACTTCCTCTGCAGGAGCTGGTGCTGCAGCGACTTCCCCTTCTTCAACTGTTTCTTCAGGTGAGGGAGCAGGCATTGGTGTTTCTTCTTCCTCTTCTGTAACAACAACGGCTTCTTCTTCTGTGGTTACAGGTGCTTCTTCTGAGGGAGTTGTAACAGCTGTGGTCTCAGGAGGGGTTGTTTCTTCTTCCCCTATTATCACAACTTCTTCCTCTCCTTCACCTGCAGGTGTTGCAGGTTGTGCTGCCTGTGGTGCACAGTAGAAATATAATATCATTATGCTTGAAAGTAAAATTAATTTTTTCATACTATAAATTATCCTCCTTTGTTTTAAGGATTTGAACCATCTTAATATTATAATTTTAAAAAAATGAAAATGCAAAGATATTTGATTTTATTTTTAGCTTTTTCAATTTTAAATTCAGCACAGACACTCTATACAAAAGGAAGAGATTTTTCAGTTTATTTTTTAACCGCAGGAGGTGACTTTGAAGATTATGTTATAGGAGGAATATCCTATCCTTATAGATTTAATGCCAAGGATTTTCTTGTAAGTTACAGTTTTGAAGGTTCACCCTTTGATTACAAAATAACTCTCGGATTTCATGAATACAGGGATATGATAATGAGTGTCGGAGGATACCCTGAAGATAAGGTTATATGGAACAGAGTAAGAGGTTTTCATTTAAATATTATGCTGGCTCAGACTTCAAAAGCCTGGAAATCTGTCTGCTATGGTATCGGCGGCATTATAGGATGGTTTTATGATGAGGATTTGAAACATACTCAGAATGGTGAATTGATTCCTGATAAAAAGAACGGTCCTGTCGCACTTCCTTCTCTATGGGTTAGAAAAGGAACGGATAAATTTTCAGTTTACCTGAGTATTGTATCTGATGGTATTCTTCCTTTAAGTGCAACAATGGGAGCAGTAAAAACAGGTTTGTCTATTGATGTTTTAAAAGGTGAATTACATTTGGGCTTTCTAATTCCCACATATAATCTTGAATTTGACCCTTATATTTTTTATATGACCAGCATGAATTATATTGTTTTAAGATTCTATCTCAGAGCAAATATGTTGAGACAGGGAGGTGGAGGTGGTATAAGTATAGGTATTAGATATCTGTAAGTAAAAAGCTTTAAAATTATTTATGGTTCTATTCCTTTAATTAAGTTTAAGGAGTTTAAAATGGAAGGTTTCAGTTTTGAGAAGTTTGCAAGATTAGATTTTTTCAGAGAGGTGAATGCAAAGTTTTTAGATTTTGTCAATCTCAGAGAAGGTCAAAAAATAGTTGACTTGGCATGCGGAACAGGAACTATTACAGAGATTATTCTCAAAAAAATAAAAAATACAAAAAATGCCCTGATATTTGCTGTTGATACATCACAGGAAGCACTATATCAGGCAAGGAAAAATTTACAGAGATTCAAAGAAAGTGCAGTTAAATTTGTTCATGCAAGGGCAGAAGAGCTTAAAAGAATTCTTAATTTAAAGGTTGATGCAGTGATTTTCTGTAATGCAATTCATTATGTATCTCAAAAAGAAAAGTTGATAAGAGATATTTACAATATTCTCAAGGATAAAGGATATTTTGCCTTTAATACCTCTTTTTTTAAAGAGGCTCATTTACCGGAAACCGATGTTTTTTACAGAAGATGGATGATGAGAGCTATAAGAATTCTGATAAAGAAATATAATATCCGTCCTCCCAAGGAGGAAAAAACAGAAGCAAGGAAGAGATTGTCAGCAGAGGAATACAGGAAATTGCTGCAGAGATGTAAATTTAAGATTAAAGAGTTCCATATAAGAAAAGTCAACATGCCACTTGAGGGCTGGCTTGCAATCAGTGAATTCAGAGATTTTATAACAGGAATTTTTCCCGGAGTCCCACTTGATAAAGCAAGTTATGCTTTAAAGGAAGGAGTAAAGGAAGTCTATGAAAATATGAAATTAAAAGCGGTTCCGAGAAACTGGCTGGAGGTTGTGGCTGTAAAGTAAAAGTTTGATTTTTCTGCTTTTATCCTTCTATAATTTAAACATAAGGCGGCGTAGCTCAGGGGTAGAGCGGGGGTTTCATAAGCCCTGAGTCGGCGGTTCGAATCCGCCCGCCGCCATTTCCTTTAAAATTGTTCAAATACGAATCTCCCACATCACTTTCCATTAAAACAGGAAATTTTCCTTTAATTTTAAAAAAGGCAAAAGGTGATTATCTTTGGGATAATAAAGGTAAGAGATATTACGATTTTACTTCTTTTTTCGGGGTTTCCCTTTTTGGACATTTCAATCCCTTTATAATTAAAAGGGTTAAAAATTATTTTAAAGAAAAACCCCATTCAATGGCAGACCTTTTTCCTTATGAGGAAAGAGAAAAATTATCAGAGAAAATTGTTTCACTTTTTAAAAATAAAAATCTGCTTGTTACATTTGGAATTTCAGGAACAGATGCTGTTGAACTTGCGATAAAAACCGCTTTTCTTTATACAAAAAGAGAAAAAATTATTTCCTTTAAAAATTCCTATCACGGGCTTTCAATGGGCACCCTCCCTTTGACAAATTTAAAACATTTTCAAAATCCTTTTAAAAAATTCTTAAAGAATTATTCAATAGAATTTAAGTTTCCTGAAAGGAAAGAAGAACTTGAGGAACTGGAGAAAAGATTAAAAAAATTAAATCTTTCAAAGATTGCAGGGATAATCGTTGAACCGATTCAGGGAAGAGGTGGAATAAGAATTCCCCCGAAAGGATTTCTGAAAATTCTTTATAATTTCTGTAAAAATAATGATATTCTTCTCATTATTGATGAAATATTTACAGGCTTTTCAAGGACAGGCAAAGATTTCTGTTTTCAATATGAAATTGATTTTCCTGATATTTTATGTCTCGGAAAGGCTCTTGGAGGCGGTTTTCCGATATCCGCATGTGTGGGAAGAAAGGAAATTATGAATATATGGAAAGTTAAAGGAGACCCGCTTTATGCAACAACCTTTTTAACTCACCCCCTTTCAATTATTTCTTCCCTTACTTTTCTTGAGCTTTATAAAAAAGAAAAACCTGTTAAAATTGTTAAAGAAAAAGAAAAAATTTTTGAAAAATATTTGTCAAAATTAAAAGATGCTGATAAAATAAAAGATATAAGAGGTAAAGGAATAATGTGGGGTATTGAATTTAAAGATGAGAAATTTGCTTTAAAGGTCTGGAAAATTCTTATTGAAAAAGGTTTTCTAACACTTCTTGAAGGAGAAAAACACAATGTTTTATCCTTTGTGCCTTCTGTTTATTTTGAGGAAGAGAAATTGAAGAAAGTCATTGATATTATTGAAAGTATTTAAATGTTAAAAACACCTTTCCTTTCCCTCTCCATCTCAAATATTTTCCTTATCTCATTTATATCCGCAATTTCATTGACATTTTTATCAAATCTGAACCTTTTGACCCTTGCAAATCTTAATGAAAATCCTGAATTGTAATTTTTGCTTTCAATAACCTCATCAAAGGCAATTTCAACAACATAAAAGGGTTTAACTTTTATCATCCATCCGAGATCTTCTGTTTTAAATTTAGGAAGATTTTGAGTTAAAAAGATGAGGTCTTCATCCTTTAAACCCTTAAAGGTCTTACCGAGTTCCAGAAAATTTTCCCTTTTTTCATCAAGACATGCAAGGTGCAAATTTGATAGAAATCCCTTTCTTCTCCCGTGTCCCCATTCTGCACCTGTTATTGTTAAATCAAGGGTATAAAATTTTTTCCATTTAAACCAGTGCTTCCCCCTTTTACCGTAAACATAGGGACTTGAAAGTTCCTTTATTAAAAGACCCTCATTTCCCTTTTCTATTGAAATTTCATAGAATTTCCTGGCTTCTTCTCTTTTATCAGTTATCAGGTAGGGCATTCTTATTTCATCGGGTATTGTATCCTCAAGAATTTTAATCCTTTCCCTTAAAGGATACTCAAAAAGAAATTCACCGTTTTTGTAAATTATGTCAAATATAAAGGGCTTTATGTGTGAAGTATTTATTATTTTTTTACCGAACTCCTTCATAAAATCCTGAAAGGGTAAAAGGGTTCCTTTTTCTGTTAATATAACTGCCTCAGCATCCAGAATGAAATTGTCTTTGAAATTTTTAAAGAAATCTCTTAGATGAGGCAGTTTATCTGTGACATCTCTGAGATTTCTTGTAAATATTTTTACCTGATTCTTTTCCTTATGTATCTGAAGCCTTGCACCATCCATTTTAAATTCAAGTAATAGATGTTTCCCTGTTCTGAAAAGTTTAAAGGGATTTTCCTCAATTTCAGCAAGCATCGGAGAAATGGGTTCAAAAATCCTAATCTTTTCTTCCTTTAAAATCTTTTTACCTTTTAACGCGATATTATAAACAAGTTCAAGTATATTACCCTTTTTAAGCAATTTTTCTCCTTCTTTCAAATCAATTCCTTTTGCCTTTAGAAGCGCCTTAAATATGATTTTTTCTTTTGCTCCTTGTCTCACTTCACCGAGGAGATAATTGAACATAAAATTTTTTTCCTTTTCATTAAGTTTTTTGAAAAAATCTTTAAGTTCCCTGTATCTCAGGGCAACAGCACCCTCTCCTTTTATTTCTTTTAATTTTTTTAAAAATAAATCAACATCATCCAAGGTTATATTTTCCTTGCCATACTCCCTTGTTGTGCTTATAACATCCTTTAAAATTGAGTAACCAACATTGAGTTTGCCATAGAAAGGAGTACCTGTTAGAAGTGCAAAAGAAATTTTTATATCTTCAGGGCTCAATTTTTTGAAGAATCCAGAAAGGATATCAATTTTTTTAATCAGGGAACTTTCAGATTTAACTTTTTCAAAAATAGAAACTACTTCTTTTAAAAGCATAAAAAATAATAAACCTTCTTTAATCCGTTTTCAATTTAACAGAGGAAAGCAGATTATTTAAAAAGATGTTCAGGAGTTTTGATAGATGGATGAAGTTTTCTTTTTTACCGAAAATTTGTTCAGGAGTCTGAATATATCTATCCTTTTTCAATTCATTTTTACCATTTTCAATCATTTTTCTTACACTATCCTCGGTTACTTCAAGATGGAATTGTAATCCTATAACTTTGTTCTTAAAAATAAATCCCTGATTCTCCGTAGCTTCACTTTTTCCGATTTTTATTGAGTTTTCAGGGATGTCAAAGGTATCACCATGCCAGTGAAAGAGAACAATTTTTTCAGGGAATCCTTTAAAAGTTTTTGTTTTTAAAATTTCCTTTTCCATTTCAACCTCAAACCATCCTATTTCTTTATATCTGTTTCTGTAAACCCTTGCACCGAGAACATCGGCTATTAACTGTGCTCCAAGACATATTCCAATGATTGTTTTATTCATCTTAATAGCTTTTTCTATAAATTCCTTCTCCTCTTTTAACCAGCTGAATCTATTCTCATCATGAACCCCCATTGGTCCTCCCATTATGAACAAAATATCAAATTTTTTTAAATCAGGGAAGTTATCATTTTTGTATAAAAGTGTTTTTGAGATTGAAATTCTTTTTTCCTTTAAAAAAGTTAAAATTCCGGCAGGGGGCTCAAAAGGGACGTGCTGGATATAATGAACCTTTAAATTTTCAGACATATAAAAACATTGAATTTTTCCTTTAAATCAAAAGTTTCTTTTAATTTAAATCCAGATTCTCTTAAATATTCTCTTATTTCCCTTTTTGTCAA
>Ga0209426_1000243_pt1 | contig 74060 bp, 70 predicted proteins | sample Deesub1362B_J571_FD_187697 | JGI IMG/M metagenome (GOLD analysis project Ga0209426, IMG submission 187697) | Deep oceanic, basalt-hosted subsurface ecosystem from Juan de Fuca Ridge flank, Pacific Ocean, CORK Borehole 1362B_J2.571 (SPAdes)... ... | reverse complement strand
ATTGAAAATCCTCTATCTGTCAACTGACTTAAATCTTGATTAAATTTAAAATTCCTTGACTTTGTTTAGATTAAATTATATAGATATATCCTTATTCAAAAAGAGGAGGAAGTAATGAAACCGAATTATCACTCTTTAACAGATGTATGTGAAGTTGGAATTTTAGGAGGAACAGGATTATATGAAATTGAAGGACTTGAAAAAATTGAAGAAATAGAACTCGATACTCCATTTGGTAAACCTTCTGATTGTTATGTTATAGGAAAATTAAATAATAAAAAAGTGGCTTTTTTAGCCCGTCATGGAAAAGGTCATAAATTAATGCCTTCAGAAATAAATTACAGAGCAAATATATATGGATTTAAAATGCTTGGAGTTCAAAGAATAATATCTGTGAGTGCAGTTGGTTCCTTAAAAGAGGAAATAAAACCTCAGGATATTGTTTTTCCTGATCAATTTTTTGATAGAACAAGACGTATAAATACCTTCTTTGGAAATGGCATTGTTGCTCATATAAGTTTTGATGAACCAGTATGTCCGGAATTAATAGAAATATTATTTAATGTAGGAAAAGAATTAAGCTATAGAGTTCATAAAAGTGGGATTTATATATGTATTGAAGGTCCTGCTTTTTCAACAAGAGGAGAATCTTTAATATATCGCAAACTGGGCGGAGATGTAATAGGAATGACAAGCGCTACAGAAGCAAAATTAGCTCGAGAGGCAGAAATATGCTATGTTACAATGAATGTGGTAAGTGATTATGATGCATGGCATCTTACAGAAGAACCAGTTTCGGTTGAAATAATTCTTGAAAATTTGAAGAAAAGTATTGATAAAGCAAAAAATATAATTAAAAAAAGCTTGCTCCTCATTCCATCTTCCCGAGGAGAGAAATGCGAGTGCCATCGTGCTATTGAAAATACAATTGTTACAGCCCCTAATCTTATACCCTCTGAATCAAAAGAAAGGATAAAATTAATTATTGAAAAATATTTAAAATGAGTTTAGTAGTTGTAGGTTCAATAGCCTTAGATACAATACACACACCTCATGGCAAAAGAGAAAAAGTGCTGGGTGGTTCATGCGTCTATTTTGCTCTGGCTGCCAGTTTTTTTACTAAACCAAAAATTGTTGGAATAGTTGGAGAGGATTTCCCAAATCAATATTTGGAATTATTAAAGGAGAGAAAAATCGACCTCGAAGGGCTCAAAATTGCTTCTGGAAAAACTTTTTTCTGGGAGGGAAAGTACGACGAAAATCCTGACTTTCGAGAGACTATTAAAATTGAACTTAATGTTTTCTCGCAATTTTCTCCGGTTTTACCTGAAAAATACAAAGAATCCGATTTTGTTTTTTTAGCTAATATTGATCCTGATTTACAATTTAATGTTTTAAATCAAATTAGAAAACCAAAATTAGTTGCTCTTGATTCCATGAACTGGTGGATTGAACATAAACTTGATTCTTTACTAAAAGTTATAAAAAAAATTGATATTCTATTTGTAAATGAAGAAGAAGCAAAAATGCTCACTCAGAGAGCCAATATTATTAAAGCTGGTAAGGAATTAATTAAATTGGGTCCATCTTTAATAATCTTAAAAAAAGGAACTCATGGAGCATTAATCTTTGAGAAAGATCATATTTTTGTATTTCCAGCCCACCCAGTAGAGGATGTCATGGATCCAACTGGTGCTGGAGATACATTTGCTGGAGGTTTCATGGGTTTTCTGGATAAAAAGGGAAAAGTCAATTTATCTTTAATCTGTAAAGCACTTATTTATGGGAGTGTACTAGCATCCTTTGTAGTGGAAGACTTCAGTGTTAACAAACTTCTTATTTTAACTCATAAAGAAATTAAAAAACGTTTTAAAGAATTTAAAAAATTAATTTCTTATTAAATTTCCATTTAAATTCTATAAAACCACATTAATGGAATCCATAATTGATGTACATAGGGAAGTTTCTTATGATTTATAAGTATTTCAAGATCTTCAAAATCATGAATTAAATTAAACAATTGAAACATCTCTTCTACTTGTTCAGGAGTATAAGTTACAAAATGCTTTAATCCATCTCCACTTCTTTCTTCCTTATAAGTGGAATTTTTCTTGGCTAATTCAACTGCTTTCTTATATTTTTCTGAAAAATGCGATTTAAATATAAAAGTAATCTTAAATACTGGTGTTTTTTTAGGATATAGAATTTCCTCTAACTTGTCTTTAATCTCCAGGTTTCTTTCTTCCATTTTTTTCTCACTCATTTTTTCAAATTAAAATTAGTTTTCTAAAATTTGTCTTGTAGTAATTAATTTTGCTCCATTGTCTTCTAATTCTTTAAGAGCCTTTTTTCCCTCTTCTTCTGAAATTTCTTTTATAGCATCAGTAACTATATACACTTTATAACCTCTTTTCAGAAATTCTAAAGCTGAAGCTCGTACACAGTATTCAGTTGCCACCCCGAAAATTATTACAGTTGATTTATTTAGCTTCTTAAGTATTTTATCAGTATTGACATTGTCAAATAAACTAAAAGCCTGTTTTTCAATGATTATTTCTTTTCCAGGCAATATTTCTATTTCTACAGGTTTATTTTCCACAATTTCAAAACTTGGAACTTTAGTTTCTGGGATTTTCTCATAACCTCGCTTTTTTTTAATACAATGTGGTGGGAAATTCTGAAATTCTGGATCATCCTCCTGATGAGCATCAACTGATGCAATAAGAGGAATTTTATTTTTTAAAGCAAAATCAATTAATTTTTTTATATTAGGAATAATTTTTTCAGCATCTTTAACATAAAGATTTCCTCTTGGATTCATAAAATCAAACTGTGTATCAATATCTACAAATATTGCTTCTTTTAATGACATTTCTTCTTCAATTCTTTATTCTCAATCTATTTTTTCTCGTAATTCATTAAATCAATTATCAAATTTATCTCTCTTTATTTCTATTCCATATGCTTTAATCTTCTTATATAAATTACTTCTTTCAATTTTCAATTCTTCCGAAGTTTTCGTTATATTCCAATTATTTTCTATTAATTTTCTCTTAATAAATTCTTTTTCAAAAGTTTCTCGAGCTTCCTGAAAACTGCTGAACTTTTTTCCTACAAAGCTATCACGAGAGGGAAATGGTACCATTATTAAAGACAAATCAGATGCATCAATTTTATCCTTAGGAATCATAATAATTAATCTTTCGATTAGATTTTTTAACTCTCTTACATTTCCTGGCCAATTGTATTTCATCAAAAGTTCCATAGCTGAATCACTAATTCTTTTTGCTTTTTTACCATATTCAGAGGAAAAATACTCTAAATAATAATTAACTAATAAAGGAATATCTTCTTTTCTTTCCCTTAATGGAGGTATATAAATAGGTATTACATTAATTCTAAAAAATAAATCTTCTCTGAATTTTCCTTTTTCAATTTCTTTTCTTAAATCTTTATTTGTTGCTGCAATAATTCGAGTATCAATTGAAATGGACTCTGTGCTACCGAGAGGCTCAAATTTCTGTTCTTCAATTACTCTTAATAGTTTTGCTTGAGTTTTTAAACTCATATCTCCGATTTCATCAAGAAATAAAGTTCCACCATCTGCTAAAAATAATTTGCCTTTTTTATCTTTAAATGCATTGGTAAAAGCACCTCTTACATATCCAAATAATTCACTTTCCATTAGATCATCTGGAATAGCAGCACAATTAATTTCAACAAATCTCTTATTTCTTCTCTGACTATATTCATGAATTAATCTTGCCACTAATTCTTTTCCTGTGCCATTTTCTCCATATATCAAGACTCTTCCATTTGTAGGAGCTGCAATTTTTATTTGTTCTTTTAATCTCTTAATTGCTTCACTTTCTCCAACAAGAACATATCTTGATTTAAATTTTTCTCTTAATTGAACATTCTCTTCCTCTAACCTTTTATGTTTTAGAGCATTCTTAACTGTTAAATTAACTTTCTCTAAGGAAAGTGGTTTTTCTAAAAAATCATATGCTCCTAATTTTGTAGCTTGAACAGCAGTTTCTATTGTGCCGTGTCCAGAAATCATTATTACCACAATATTTTCATTAATTTCTTTTATTTTTTTCAAGATTTCTATTCCATCTTGTCCTGGAAGCCAGATATCAAGAAGAACAAGATCAAAATTTTCTCTTTTTAATAAATCTAATCCTTCCTCTCCATTTTCAACAGCTTTTATTAGGTATCCCTCATCTTCTAAAACACCCGTAAGAGATGTTCTTATTCCTATTTCATCATCAATAATTAAAATTTTTTCTTTATTCATGTTGGTATCTGAAGTATAAATTTTGCTCCATGTGGAATATTATCCTCAACTTTAATTGTCCCATTATGCTCGGAAATTATTTGATGCACAATTGACAAACCAAGGCCTCTCCCTTTCTTCTTTGTTGAAAAATATGGAACAAAAAGTTTTGCTTTATCAGCATCTGAAATACCTGGCCCAATGTCACTGATTTCAACTCGAACTGCTTTAGCTTCATGATTATATGAAGTAGTTACAGTTATTTTTCCTTTCTTATTCATAGCTTCCACAGCATTGGAAATTATATTAACAAAAACTCTCTTCATTTGCTCAGGATCCAAGTAAATGTGAGAAGGAACCTCAGTGGAATAAAACACTTCAAATTCAACATCTTTATAAATTCCTCTAAAAAGAGTAATTGTCTGATCAATTAACTGATGTAAGTCTATAAAAGAAAGCGAAATAACTGGCAAACGAGCAAAATTAGTAAATTCATCTACAAGATTTTTAATAGTTCGTGTCTCCTGAATAATTGTTTTGGCCCCCTCTTCAATAATCTTTTGATTTTCTCTTTTCTCCAGACTTTTTATAATCCTTTCTGCAGAAAGCTGTATAGGAGTTAAAGGATTTTTAATCTCATGAGCTACCCTTTGTGCTACTTCCTTCCAAGCCGCTATTTTTTGTGCCATAACAATTTGCGTAACATTGTCAAGAGCCACTATAATCCCCATGAAATTATTATTCATATCTTGAAAAGGAGTAATTGTCAAAGCTAAAGTAACAGTTCTATTTTCAAATTGAAGATTTATTTCTTTCTCTGTAATCTTATATTTACCTTCTATTGCTTTATCAAGAATATTAACAATCTCTGAATAATTTGGTTTATTCAAAAAAGTTTTATAATTTTTTCCTATTGGATTTAAAGAATTCAACTGAAGAAGATTTATGGCCGCAGGATTTATGGTAGTAATCAATCCAATTGCATTAATAGTAATCACTCCTGTTGAAATATTATTTAGTACAGTCTCAAAATACTTTTTTCTTCTCTCAATCTCTTCTGTCTTTTGAGCTATCTTTTTATTACTTTCTTTAAGATCTGAAATCATTTGGTTAAAAGATTCAATAAGAATTCCTATTTCATCTGAAGCTGGATCCTCCACTTTTATGTCAAGATTTCCTTTAGAGACTTCTCTTGTTGCTTGAGCTAATTTCTCTATAGGATTAGTAATACTTTTAGCCAAATGGAAACCAATCCAGCTTGCTGTAAAAATTATTAAAAGGGTCACAAAAAGGAAAATAAGTAAATAAGAGGTTTTTATTGGGTCCTTTAATATTTTCAAAGATTTATATTTCTGGATATAGGAGGAAATTCTATTTATACTTTCATAATAATTCTGTGGAAGAAATTTGCCTGTAATTATCAATACTCTTCCTGCATTTGGATGATTGAAAGAGATACCTCTTCTTATAAGCTCACCCTTTCCCATTGGCTCGATTCTCTTAAAATTTTCTCCAAGAAGAGCTCTCTTTATAATATTTTCCTGTAAATCCCGGTAATCCTGTAAAGGAAGATTAGGATTTAAAAAAGTTATTAATTCCTTTTCTCCAATATAAATGCTTATAAGATCCAAACGATATTCCTTTATTTTTTCTCTAAGAAAATCTAAAAGAGCCTGAGTATTTTCTGGAGAAAAATAATTTTTTCCCTTAATCTCAATTCCAAGTCGTTTGGCATAATGATAAGTAATAGCTTCTTTATCAGAATAAAAACCTTCTGCAACTTGTTGAGTATCAGTTAATATCTGATCAACAGGAGTTCTAAACCAGTGCTCTATACTTCTATTTATCAAATCACTTGCAAAGAAAAAAAGCAGAAGAGTTGGTATTAGAGATAATCCTATAAAAAATAGAACTAATTTTGTTTTAAAGTGGGAACCAATAACTTTCTTTTTTCTTTCTAAATAAAGTTTGGTCAGATTTCTTCCAAGAACAAAAAGCAATATAAGAAATAATAAAAAGACAATATTCCATAAAATCCAAAGAAGTACTCTTGAAATATACTGAGGAGAAAATTCTTGAGATTTGGTTATAGCAAATTCAATACCAAAAAATATAAGAATAAGGATTATTATTGATGTGATAATTATTCTATTTGCTTTTTTCTTCTTGGTAGACATCCTTTTTTAAATTGTAAAATCCTTTTCAAAAGTTATTTTATAATTGCGTGGTATGATTTTGAAAAAATATTTTGGTAAAATCTTCCCAATAATATGAATTGAATATTTGGAACCTGAAAGAAAATTCTCCAATGAACAAACATTAATATTCACAAATTCTCTTAGCCATTTTTCCATTTCTTCATCACTGTCTGTTTCTATTGTTGAAATAATTGTTCCATTTATTATTTTAGTCAATTTATATTGTTTTGTAATGGGATCAAAATTTATTTTCGCAGTTAGAAGTTTATCAATTATTTTTTTATCAAACCAGAATTTTCTTTTTTTTACTATTTTAATTCTGAAAGTCAATATAGTCTCCACTCCACTTTGAATGGATTCAAATAACTCCTCAGGGAAATTATCTTCTAAATAAAAAGAAATGTAAAGCTGACCAATATAAGGAGAAATATTAATTTTAGATATTTCTAATGAATGTAAGGAATTGAAAATTAAAGAAATAAAGAAAATTATTAGGTAAAGTCTTTTCATTTATGGGAATTATATCATAGCCAATGTATTATGTAAACAATCCAAAAATCACTTTTTTCTAATTATTGACTACATGCATATAAATATGTTATTTCATTGAGATAGAAATGGCTTATTTGAATCCTTTAACTAAATTTTTAGCTATTAAAATTGTCTATTATGGACCCGGGCTTAGTGGAAAAACTACTAATTTAAAATATATTTATAGAAAGCTTGATAAAGCTTCAAGAGGTGAACTTATACTTTTGGAGACAGATGTTCAGAGAACTTTCTTTTTTGATTTACTTCCAATAAAGGTTGGGAAAATAAATGTTTTTAATACACATCTTCAACTTCTAACTATTCCAGGACAGATTTTTCATGAACAAGCAAGGAAAATTATTTTAAAAGGAGTAGATGGAATTGTTTTTGTAGCTGATTCACAGATTCCACTCCTTGATGCAAATATTGAAAGTTTTAATAAATTAAAAGAAGATTTATTAGAACATAATATTGATTTATTCAAAATACCAATTGTTTTTCAATATAATAAGCGAGATTTAAAAAATCTTATTCCAGTTGAAACATTTAACAATGTTTTAAATACTATGAGAGCACCCTATGTGGAAGCTTCTGCTTTGGAAGGCTGGGGAGTTCTTGAAACATTAAAAGAAATAAGTAAATTAGTCATTCCCCCATGGATTAAGAAATGTTTTAAAGAATATGAAAAAGAAGCAATTCATAAAAAAGAAACTGTGATTTTTTCACAAAAGGATAAAACAACAGATTATGTTCCAATAAAAAAGCTCAAGCTAAAATCTGAAAAAGAGTTAGAAAAGGAAATTGAGAAATTAACAAAAAAATATGCTCCGAAATTAAAGAAAAATTAAATGGTAAAATGCTTTCAAAAATTTATTCCTCCTCTGTAATAGGAGTTGATGCATATTTAGTGGAAGTAGAAGTTGACGTATCCTATGGAATGCCCTCATTTATTACTGTTGGATTACCTGACACTGCTGTAAAAGAAAGTAAAGAAAGAGTCAGAGCTGCTCTAAAAAATTGTGGATACCAATTTCCAACAAAGAAAATTACTGTAAATTTATCTCCGGCTGATAGAAAAAAAGAGGGGCCTTCTTTTGACCTACCAATAGCTCTTGGTATTTTAGCTTGTTCTAATTTATTTCCCGTTGAAAATATAAAAAAATTCATTTTTATGGGAGAACTCACTCTGGATGGAAGATTGAAATCTGTAAAGGGAGTTTTACCTTCTGCTGTTTTAACAAAGGAAAGAAATTTAGAGGGAATCGTGGTTCCAAAAGAAAATGAAAAAGAAGCTGTTTTAGTTGAAGGAATAAAAGTTTACGGAATGGAAAATATTATACAAGTAATCGAATTTTTAAGAGCACCTGAAAATTATCCTCCAGCCAAGTATAGCATGAAAGAAATTATCCCATCTCCTTTATACTCTATAGATTTTCGCGATGTTAAGGGACAGCACCATGTTAAAAGAGCACTTGAAATAGCAGCAGCAGGTGCTCATAATGTCTTGATGATTGGACCACCTGGTGCAGGGAAAACCATGCTTGCTCGCCGGGTTGCAACAATACTTCCTCCTATGACTTTTGAAGAAATGATTCAAGTTACTAAAATTCATAGTGTTGCGGGTTTATTGCATGGTAAAGGCGCAGTAATTGAACGTCCTTTCAGAGCTCCACATCATACTATTTCAGATGCTGGATTAATTGGAGGCGGGCATATACCAAAACCAGGAGAGGTCAGCTTAGCTCATAATGGTATACTATTTTTGGATGAACTTCCTGAGTTTCAAAGGCATGTCCTTGAAGTTTTAAGACAACCCCTGGAGGATGGAATGGTAACAATATCAAGAGCTTCCTTAAGTGTTACTTTTCCTTCAAGATTCATGCTTATTGCAGCTATGAATCCATGTGAGGATATTTACAGAGGACTGACAACAGATGATTTTGATTGTACACCTGCTCAAAGAAGAAAATATTATTCAAAAATTTCCTCTCCCTTATTAGACCGAATAGATATTCAAATCGAAGTTCCAGCAGTTAAATTTAAGGAAATTATTTCAGATAGAGAAGAAGAAAGTTCGAGTGAGATTCGAAAAAGAGTTATAAATGCAAGAAATATTCAATTAAAAAGATTTAAGAATAGAAAAATATTTGCCAATTCTCAAATGACGACCAAAGAAATAAGAAAATATTGTATAATAGATGAAAGCGGGAAAAAATTAATGGAAATGGCAGTTACGAAGTTTGGTTTCAGTGCTCGGGCTTATGATAGGATATTAAAGGTTGCAAGAACAATTGCTGATTTAGAAGGAAAAGAAAATATTTCTGTTTCACATCTTTCTGAGGCGATCCAATATAGAATAATGGATAAATATTGGTAATAATAGGTGTATGATGGGAAAAGGTGTTAAAATTGGTTGGTTTATAATTTTTGTTTTTTTAGGGTATCTTATTCTCATTGGAATAAGATTGGCGAAAATTTATATAAATGATTATCATCTTAGAGAAATTATCAAAAAAGAAACAATAATGTATGTAGGTGAAAGTTCAAAATTAATTAGTAGAATAGTAAAAAAAGCAAAAAATAGTAATATTCCGATTGAAAAAGAAGCAATATCTATAATTAGGAGAAAAGAAGAGCATGCAGTTTTCCATATAGAATATGGTAGATCGTTGGATGGAATATTTTTCAAACATAAAATCAATTTTGATTATCAATTGAAAGCTCGACTTTTCTAAAAAATAAGTCTTTTAATCCTCTTTTTCTGGGTTAGGAGTCTTTTTTATAGATGAATGCCTATTCCGTATAAAAGGTGGAGTTTCATATTTTTTCCATTCCCTATTCGGCATATTCACTTCCCATAGTTGACGGGGGTGAGGTGGACTAGATTCCAGGACCGGAGTCTGATTTTTAACTGGAAAAGGTGTTGGAGTAGTGTAAAAAGGTGTTTGATAATCTTCCTCAATAGAGGAGCGATCAAAACCTGTTGCAATTACTGTTATTTTAACTTTGCCCTTTAAATCTTCATCTATTACAGCACCAAAAATAATATTCGCCTCAGGATGAGCATAACTATGAATCAACTCCGCTGCTTTTTGAACTTCAAGAAGAGAAAGATCCTTTCCGCCTGTGATATTTATTAATACTCCTCTTGCTCCTTCAATTGAAGTATCGACTAATAAAGGACTTGAAATCGCTTTTTCTGCTGCTTCTAAAGCTCTGTTCTCACCACTTGCTATTCCTGTTCCCATAAAAGACATACCCATGTTACTCATTATTGCCCTAACATCTGCAAAATCTAAATTAATTAAACCAGGTCGAGTTATCAAATCAGCTATTCCTTGTACAGCTTGTCGAAGCACATCATCCGCTAATTTAAAAGCCTCTTCTAAAGTAGTATTTAAATCAACGGTCTGGAGAAGTCTTTCATTTGGAATAGCAATAACTGTATCAACAGCACCTTTCAATTCCTTAAGTCCTTGAATGGCCTGAAGTGCTCTTACCTTTCCTTCGAAATTGAATGGTTTTGTGACAATAGCAACAGTTAGGATTCCCATTTCAGTAGCTAAGTTTGCTATAACTGGAGTTGCTCCTGTACCAGTTCCACCTCCTAAACCTGCAGTAAGAAATAACATATCTGCTCCTTCTATTAATTCTATTAATTTTTCCGTGTCTTCAATGGCTGCTTGTTTTCCAATTTCTGGATCTCCTCCTGAACCAAGACCTTTTGTTAATTTTGCACCAATTTGAACTTTTATCTTTGCCTTATTTTGATTAAGAGCCTGTAAATCTGTATTCACTACTGCAAATTCAACTCCATCTATTTTTTCCTCAATCATTCTGTTAATTGCATTTCCTCCACCACCCCCTATTCCAACTACTTTTATCTTTGCCCCTATATTTTCTTCAACTAATTTAAATTTTAATGTTCCTTTCTTAGTTTGATTGGACATTTTCAGCCTCCTAAAAATTCTCTTTCAGCCACTCGAATATATTTTTAAAAAATCCTCTTTTTTCTTTTTTTCGTGCTCCTGGGGCAAATTTTTGTTTATAGCCATAAAGTAAAAGTCCTATAGAAGTAGCATACTCAGGTGTATCAATGCGATCAACTAATCCAACAACTCCAAAAGGATTCCCTCTTCTTACAGGAAGATCGAAAATTTCTTCAGCTATTTCTTCCAAACCTTCCAACAATGCCCCGCCTCCTGTGAGAACCAAACCTGAGTTAAGAGATTTTTCATAGCCCATTTTTTTAATATCTTCATTTATTAGACGAAAAATTTCTTCTGCTCTTGGCTGAATAATATCAACTATTATCTTCTTGGGCAAAATCCTTGGTTTCCTCCCTCCAACACTTTTAACCTCTATTGTTTCTTCCTCTTCTGATAAGGAGCTCACAACACAGCCATACCTCCTTTTTATCTTCTCTGCCTCAGAAATTGCTGTTCTCAAACCAATAGCTAAATCATTTGTAAAATTATCTCCTCCAATAGGCATTACTGTTGTGTACCATAAACTTCCCCTTTCAAAAATTGATATATCTGTGGTGCCACCTCCAATATCTATTAAACCCACGCCTAATTCTTTTTCATCAGGAGTGAGTACTGCTGATGAAGTTGCTACATGACTGAGAACTACATCTTCCACCTCAATACCTGCTCTATGAACACAAGTAATAAGATTCTGGGTAGCTGTAATCGAACTTGTAACTATATGTACATTTACTTCTAATTTTATTCCACTTATTCCTATTGGGTCTTTAATGCCATCCTGATCATCCACTATGAACTCCTGTGGAAGAACATGTATAATTTCTCTATCAGGTGGAATAGAAACAGTTCTTGCTTGCTCTATCACCCTATTTACATCATCTCGTGTAATTTCTCTATTTTTTCCAGAAACAGCAATTACACCTCTACTATTAAAACTTCTTATATGAGCACCGGAAATACTCACATAAGCTGAGTCTATCTCAATCCCAGCCATTAATTCAGCTTCCTCCACTGCCTTTTTTATTCCTTCCACTGTTGCCTCTAAATCAACTACTACTCCTTTCCTTAAACCTTTTGATTCTGAAGTGCCAATACCTATCACCTCTATTTTTTGCTCTTCATTCACTTCACCAATAACAACTTTTGTATTTTTACTACCTATATCAAAGCCAATTATATAATTATCCTTTCTGGCCATTGTTTTCCTCCTTTAAAGGCTTAATATAAATTCTATCTTTGAAACGTAAATCAATATATTTTAATTTTCCAAAATTATTTTTTATTTTTGATAAAATCTCCGGGTAAGTATTTAAATGTGAATAAAAATTTTTTACATTAAGAATTAAATAAGATTGTTCATTCTTTAATTTCAGATAAATTTTATTATTGGAAAAAATCTTAATCCAAGAAATTTTGTAAAAAATGGGAGTATTTTTAATTTTATATAAATGAGAAAGAACTTCCAGAAGTATTTCTTTCTTGATTTTGTCATTTAAAAAAATAATAGGAAGATTAAGTATAGCTTCATTATTTATTTTTTGAAATACAACTCCTTCTTCGTCTATAAAATAAAAATCTCTTTTATCTAAAATAGCTAAGGGTTTTCTTAATTCAATTCTTATTGATAATTTTGAGGGTAAAATTTTCTTTATACTTACCTTTTTGACTTTTTTATTACTCATTAATTTCTGCTTTAATTCCTGAAGATCGATGAGAAGGATATTTTCCCCTTCAATTTCTTTTAAATATTTGTTAAATTCCGTTTTTGCATTTGGATTATTCACAAAAATCTCCACCTCTTTTACAACCAATCTATTCCAATTAATAAGGAAAAAGTAAGTTTCTCGAATTAAATAAAATAGACCACAAATTAAAAGAAAGATTGCTAAAAAACTCCAGGATTTCATAAGTATTGTTTTTTTAACTCTTTCTTTACGAATTTCACGATTTCTTCTTTTTCTATAAAATTGCATTTCTTCACGCCAATTAAGATTAGAATGAAAAATTAAAGTATCTTTATTCATTTCTTTATATTCTTCATTATTTTTATTATTTCAGGTATTATCTGATAAATATTTCCTGCTCCCATTGTTAATAATAAATCCCCTGATTTAATTATTTTTTTTAATAATAGAGGAATCTTATATAAATCCTTTTCATAAAAAACTTTTTTGTGCCCATGTTTCCTAATTTCCTCAAATAATTTATATCCACTGATCCCTTCAATTGGTGCCTCTCCAGCTGGAAATATTTCTGTAATAATTAATATTTCAGCCTCGTCAAAAGAGGTGGTAAAATCTTTCATTAAGTAATATACTCTTGTATAACGATGAGGTTGAAATATTGCAACTATTCTTCTTTCAAAACCTGATTTGGCAGCCTGCAAAGTGGCTTTAATCTCGTTTGGATGATGCGCATAATCATCAATTAGGAGAATGCCATTTATTTCTGCTCTTAACTCAAATCTCCTTCCAATTCCAGGATAATTCTCAAGAGCCTTTAGAATAATTGACGATGAAATTTCTAAATCAAGACCAACTCCAATTGCAGCCATTGCATTGTAAATATTATGTATTCCTGGAACATTTAGTTTTAATTTTCCAATTTTTTTCTGATTAAAGTAAACTGTAGAAGTAGAACTGAATTCTCTAAATTCTATTTCTTCTGCGTATATATCTGCTTGAGAAGAAAAACCATAGGTAATAATTCTCCTATCAATAGATGGAATAAGACTTCGAGTATTTTGGTCATCAAAACATAAAATTACTGAACTATAAAAAGGAACCTTCCGTGCGAAATTAATAAAAGTCTTTTTAATTTCTTCTATATTTCCATATTGATCAAGATGTTCTTCATCTAAATTTGTTATAACAGCCATATATGGAAAAAGATATAAAAATGAGCGATCGCTTTCATCCGCTTCAGCAACTATGAAATCTCCTTCTCCAAGCTTAGCATTAGCTCCTATTATTTTTAGTTTTCCTCCCAAAATTATGGTTGGATCTAAATTAGCTTTTTCTAACATATGAGCTATCATTGAAGTTGTTGTTGTCTTACCATGAGAACCAGCAACTGCTATCCCATATTTCATTCTCATTAATTCAGCAAGCATTTCAGCCCTGGGTATTACAGGAATCTGAAGTCTCTTTGCTTCTTGAACTTCTGCATTATTTTCTTTTATGGCAGAAGATATTACAACAACATCAGCTCCTATCACTTGTTCTGGGCGATGACCTTTATAAATTTTTGCCCCCAAACGAGCAAGTCTTTTTGTTATTTCTGTTTCTTTTAAATCTGAACCTGTAATTTTATACCCTAAATTTAACATCACTTCTGCAATTCCACTCATACCCTGGCCACCTATACCAACAAAATGAATATGTCTGATTTTTCCATATTTTTTTCGACTAATACTCATTATTAGCCTCTCAATAATTCAAGACTTAATTTAGCTATTTTTTCCCCGGGATTATTTATTTTCAATTGTCTTATATTCCTTTTCATTTCTTCCAATTTCTCAGGAAAATCTAAGAAATTCATAATCTTTTTAGCTAAAGTTTTAGGTGTTAAATCTTTTTCAAGAATGATTTCCACAGCACCTTTTCTTTTAAGTTCAAGGGCATTTAACTCTTGATGCCTGTTTGAAGCTTGAGCATATGGAATTAAAATAGCTGGTTTTTGTGAAACTATAATTTCAGCCAATGTAGATGCACCTGCTCTACAAATTAATAGGTCAGCTTTCTCAAAAAATTTATGTATTTCATAAAAAAATGATGAAACATTTGCTTTTATATTATTTTTTTTATAAAAATTCTTCACCCATTCAAAATCCATTTCCCCTGTTTGATGGAATAAAACAATCTTTTCTTTTCTTTCTTTAAGATAGGAAATTGCCTCTGTTATCATCTTATTGATTAAATGAGATCCTTGACTGCCTCCGAAAATAAGAATAGATAAACACTCATCTCTTCTTTTTTCTTTCAAATTTAGAAATTCTTTTCTAACTGGATTTCCTACATATATTCCCTTTTTTCCAAAATAATTTTTGGAAGCTTCAAAAGAAAGAAATGCTTTTCTAACAAAATATTTTAAAATTCTATTGGTTAACCCAGGTTTAAGATTTTGTTCCATAATAGCAGTTGGTATCTTTTTTAAGGACGCCATTAATACTAAAGGTCCTGATGAATATCCTCCTGCTCCTATTACTAAATCTGGTTTCTCCTTTTTTATAATCTTCCATGAATCTATCAATGCTTGAGGTATTAATAAAAGTGACTTGATTAATTTAAAAAGATTTTTTCCTTTTAATCCTTCAATTCGTATTGTTAATAATTTATATCCATAATAATTTAAAATTTTTCTTTCTGTCTCTCTTCCTGTTCCCATAAAAATAACCTCAATTTCTGGAATTATCTTTTTCATTTCTTGAGCTACAACTATTGCTGGATAGATATGACCTCCAGTACCTCCTCCCGCAAAAATAATTTTCTTTTTCATTATTTTTTGAGTTTTTTAACAACTTTTCTTTGAGAAATATTAAGAATAATCCCGACTATAAATAGATTACAAACCAATGAAGACCTTCCAAAACTAATAAAAGGTAATGGAATCCCTTTTGGTGGCAAAAGCCCTAAAGTCATACTAATATTAATTAAGGCTTGGGTTACTATTAGAAAAGTAAGGCCTGCTGAAACTAATTGTGAACATAAATCAGGAGCTTTTCGTGAAATAGCTATTCCTCTCCAAAGAAAAACAAAAAAGAGAACTAAAACTGTAACAGCCCCGACCAATCCAAGTTCTTCACCTATAATTGGAAAAATGAAGTCAGTATAACCATATGGCAGAAAGAATAATTTTTGAGTACTCTCTCCCATACCTTTTCCTAAAATTCCTCCAGAGCCAATTGCTATTAAGGATTGAATTATTTGGAATCCTTTTCCAAAAGGATCCTGCTCGGGATTTAAAAAATATGTCAATCTTTTTAACTGATAGCTTGTCTTTAATATTGAAATGATTAAAATGGGTATAAAAATTAGATTTAAACTAATTAAGTGTCTAAGTCTGGCTCCTCCAATAAACAACATCAATCCACCTATAAAGATTAAAATTGCAGTAGTCCCAAGATCTGGCTGTCTTATAACCAAAAGTGAAACGATTAATAAAGCAACAAGAGGTAGAGATAATGATAAAAAGTCATGTAATTTTTCCCTTTTTTTATCCAGATGATAAGCAAATAATAGAACTATTGAAATTTTAGCTAATTCAGATGATTGAAAACTTAGGCCAAAAAACCTTATCCATCTATGAGCCTGATTAATAGGTGGACTAATAAGAGAAAGTATTATTAAGAAAATTGAAATTAAAAAGAAGAAATAAACAAAAATTGGACTTTTATAAAAAGGATATTTTATTTTAATTACCAAGAAAAGAATAGCAAAACCAAGTATTAATCCAATAATATGATTAATTAAAAAATAAAATGAATTCCCAAATTTTTCCTCTGCCACAATTGCTGAAGAACTGTAAACCATTATTGTTCCACCTAAAACCAAAATTACAGTAACTAAAAATAATGTTTTATCGAAATCAAAAACCTTAAACATTTTAATTTTCAAAATTGTCTAATTTTTTTAATTTAAAAACTTCCTGTTTAAAAACTTTTCCTCTATGCTCAAAATTTTCAAACATATCAAAACTTGCACAAGCAGGAGCTAAGAGAACAATATCTCCACTTTTTGCAGAATTAAAACTTACTCTCACAGCTTCTTTAAGAGATTGCACATATTGAAAAGGCACAGTTTCTTCAAGTGCCTTCCTAATCTTTTCTCGTGCTTCACCAATAAGAATCAATTTTTTAACTCTTCTTTTTATTTCTTCTCGGAGCTTTGTAAAATCACCATGTTTATCTCTTCCCCCAAGAATTAAAATAATGTTTTTATCGAAGCTTTGAATGGATTTTAAAGTTGCATCAACATTTGTTGCTTTTGAATCATTATAAAATTCTATACCATTTATTTCAGTTACTTTTTCGAGTCGATGTTCTAAACCCTTAAAATTATAAATTACATTTTTTATTATTTCTTCTGAAACTCCTAATAAAGAAGCAGCCAAAACACTTGCCATTATGTTTTCTTGATTATGAGGACCTTTTAAAATAATATTTCTCGCATCTAATTGTGTTTCACTTTTATCTGTGATAATTAAGATATTTCCATTATTAATATAGGCTCCTATTCCAAATTTCTTTTTTCTGCTAAAAGGTAAAACTTTTGCTTTTAATTCATTTTTTAAAATCCAGACCTTAGGATCATCTGCATTTAAAATGGCAAAGTCCTCAGGACCCTGGGACAAAAATAAATTCTTTTTACTCTGATAATAATCATTAAAATCTGGATGCCAATCTAAATGATCTGGAGTAATATTTAGAAAAATAGCAATATAAGGCTGAAATTCCTTAATATATTTTAATTGAAAACTGCTTAATTCAGCCACAAAAATACCATTTTCTAGTGAAGAAGATGCATAACTTATAAGAGGAAATCCAATATTACCAGCTAAATAGGCTTTTAGTCCTGTTTCTTTCAAAATTTGATAAATCAATACAGTTGTGGTGGATTTTCCATTAGAACCAGTAATTCCTATTATTTTCCCTTTTAAATAATGGAAAGCTAATTCTACTTCTGAAATTACTTCTATGCCTTCCTTTTGCGCTTTTTCTATTTGAGGAAGTGGGGGAACTCCTGGACTGAGGACAATCAAGTCCGAGTTTAAAAAAGTCTCCACCTTATGTTCTCCGAATTCAAACACTACTCCTTTTAATAACCATTCTTTTATTTTTTCTTCCATTTCTTCTTTCTTCTTTATCTCACTGACCTTTACTTTCGCATTTTTAGACAGCAAAAATTGGACTAATGCTTCTCCAGTTCTTCCAAATCCAACAACTAAGACTTCTTTGTTTTTAAGTTCCATATTATCTCAACTTTAAAGTGGTTAAACTAAACAAAGCAAAAATAACTGCTATTATCCAGAATCTAACAACTATTTTACTTTCAGGCCAACCAAGCATTTCAAAATGGTGATGAAGAGGAGCCATTTTAAAAATTCTTTTTCCACCTGTTAATTTAAAATAAAAAATCTGAATAAGAACAGACAAAGCCTCTACTATAAAAAGTCCTCCTACAAAGAAAAGTAAAAGTTCCTGTTTAGAAAGAATAGCAAGAGTTCCAAGTGCTCCTCCAATTGCTAATGCTCCTACATCTCCCATGAAAATTTGAGCAGGATGACAATTAAACCACAGAAACCCTAGACAGGCACCAGCAAGAGCTCCCCCAAAAATAGTCAGTTCTCCAGCTAAAGGTACTTTTAATATATTTAAGTATTTTGACCAGATTGCATGACCAGCAATATATGAAAGAGCTGTATAAGCACTTACTGCAATAAGGGAAGTACCTATTGCTAAGCCATCTAATCCATCAGTAAGATTAACCGCATTTGAGGAACCTACAATTATAAAAATAATTAAAGGGAGATAAAACCAGCCAAGGTATGGTAACCATTCCTTAAAAAAAGGAAAACTCAATCTTAAATCAAATAAATTTAATTTAGAAAGATAGATTAAAATTAATCCAATTATAATCGCAGTTAAAGTTTGGAGAATCAATTTAGTTCGAATGATTAATCCCTGGGATTTTTTCTTCTTATATTTTAAATAATCATCTATAAATCCTATAAAACCAAAAGAGAGAATAGAAAATATTGCTATCCATAAGTATACATTCTGAAGATTTCCCCAAAGTAGAGTTGGAATTAAAGTTGCTCCAATAATAAGAAATCCTCCCATAGTAGGTGTACCCTTCTTATTATAATGGGAACGGGGCCCTTCTTCTCTAATTTCTTCACCAATCTGATATTTTCTCAATTGTTTAATTAACCATGGACCTAAAAGAAAAGAAAGAAAAAGAGCAGTTAAACCAGCAAGAGCAGTTCTAACTGTTATGTACCGGAAAACATTAAAGAAAAAGAAATAATCTTTTAATGGAACAAGTAAATAATATAACATTTTACTCCTTTAACCAATTATTTTTTAATTTATCGATAATTTTTTCCATTTTTATTCTTCTTGAACCTTTTATCAGAATTAAATCTCCTCTCCTAATAAAATTTATTAAATGCTCACCAGCTTCTTCAGAATTTTCAAAATTGAGCAAATATTTGTGATTCATTCCTTTTGATAAAGCTCCTTCAAGCATTTTTTTACTTTCCTTACCAACTGTAATTAAACAATTATATCCATAATCTACTACTTTTTCCCCTGCTTGAAAATGAAAGATAGGAGAATCTCTTCCAAGCTCCAACATGTCACCAAGAACAGCGACTTTTCTTTTAGCTGGAAGATGGGAATAATCTTTTAATACAAATTCCAATGCCTTTGGATTAGAATTATACGAGTCATTAATAACAATGATGTCTGACCTAAGTCGAATAATTTCTCCTCGCATTGAAACAGGTTTAAGCTCAGGAATAATATTTTTAATATCTTTTAATTTTATATTAAGAGAGTAAGCTATTCCTAAGGATGCGAGTAAATCATAAAGATAACTAATACTTAATAGCCTGAATTTTATTCTTTCCTTTTCTTCACCATAGATCAAATCAAAACTTATGCCTGAAAATCCTTTAAATTCAATATTCTCGGCTCTTATAAGTGCATCTGAATTTAATCCAAAATATATTTTTTGGCCTCTGAAATCTTCTGCTATTTTCATTACTAAAGGATCATCAAAATTCAAAATTGCAATTCCATTTTCTTTTGTCCCTTCAAGGATCTCCTTTTTAGCAAGAGCAATTTCTTCTATACTCTCAAAAAATTGAAGGTGGACAGGATTGATATTTGTTATTACAGAAATATCAGGTGGAGCAATTTCAGTCAATCTTCTAATTTCTCCTTTACTACTCATTCCCATTTCAAGAATAGCTATTTCATGATTATTCTGTAATTTAAGTAAAGTTAAAGGAACTCCAAGATGATTGTTATAACTCTTCTCTGCTTTTAAAGTATCAAAAAATGGTTTCATTATTTCTGCAGAAAATTCTTTAACAGTTGTTTTTCCCGCACTTCCTGTTATACCAATAATTTTAGGATTGTAAATAGAAACAACCCTTTTACCAAGTTCTTGGAGAGCGATCAATGTATCAGAAACGAATACCAAAGCTTTATCTTTGTATCTAATATTCAAATTTTCAGAAATAATAGCTCCTCCTGCACCTTTATCAAAAGCATCATTAACAAACTCATGACCATTTCTTTTGGATTTTATAGCAAAAAATAACTCTCCTCCTTCTATTAGACGAGAATCAATAGTATACTTTTCAAATTTTAAAGATGGATTTCCTTGAATTATCTCACCATCCGTAAATTGAGCAATTTCTCTCAAACTTAATTCAGCCATGTTTTTCTCTTAGAGCCTGTAAAGCCACCTCCTTATCATTAAAAGGAATAATTTTATCTTTTATAATCTGATAATTCTCATGACCTTTTCCAGCGATTAAAACCCAATCTTTCTCTTTTGCCATATTAATAGCTTCCCAAATAGCTTCTTTTCTCTCAGGAATAACAATATAATTTTTCTTCCTGATTTTCATAAATCCTTTTTCAATTTCTTTTATTATTTGAAGAGGATCCTCACTCCGAGGATTGTCAGATGTAATTATTGAAAAATCACTAAATCTTCCCGCTACTTCACCCATGCGAGGTCTTTTGCTCCTATCTCTGTCTCCGCCAGCTCCAAATACAAGTATAATTCTTCCCCTTGTTATTTGATTTACTGTTTCTAATAAATTTCTTAAGGAATCATCTGAATGAGCATAATCAACTAAAACATTTATATTTAAATTATTTGGTACCTTCTCCATTCTTCCGGGTATTTGACTTATCCAAGAAACACCCTCCTTTATTTTTTCAATAGGTATATTAAAAATCAAAGAGACTCCAATAGAGGCTAATATATTATAAAGATACGGTTTACCTAAAAGAGGTGAATAAATTTCTATCTCTCCTTGAGGTATTTTTATTAATGCCTTAATGCCATTTTCCGATAATGTATATTTTCTAACTCTTATATCAGCTTTCTCTCTTAAACCATATGAAATAAAACCAATAGATATTTCTTTTCTAAGTCTTTCTCCCCATGGATCATCTATATTGATTACTGCTTTCATTTCATTATTCTCTGGCATAAAAAGCTTCTTTTTAGCCTGATAATAATCTTCCATATTCTGATGAAAATCAAGATGATCACCACTTAAATTCGTAAAAACCCCGACTTTAAAATTTATTCCTAAAACTCTATTAAGCTCTAAGGAATGAGAGGAAACTTCCATAAAACAATTAGTTACTCCATTATCCTTCATCTCTTTTAAAATTCTCTGAAGATCTGGTGCTTCTGGAGTGGTTAGAGAAGCAGAAAATTCTTTTCCTGAATATCGATAATTAATTGAACCAATTACTCCCACTGAAAAATTAGCTTTTAAAAAAATATTTTCTAAAATATAAGTGATAGAAGTTTTACCATTAGTTCCAGTAATGCCTATAACATCTATTTTTTTTGAAGGAAATCCATAAAATTTTGAAGATATTAAAGCTAACACTCGTCTTGGCTCATAAACCTGAATCCAAGTAATTGGGAAATTGGAAGGAGCATTTTTTTCTGAAAGTATTGCCTTTGCCCCCTTATCCACTGCTTCCATTATATATTCATTTCCATCGGTCTTTTGCCCTTTAAGAGCTGCAAAAAGATAACCAGGCTCTACCTTTTTTGAAAAATGTGTAATTCCTCTAATTTCTTCATTCACATTTCCAATAATATTTACACCATAAATATTTGAAAAGAGTTCTTTAAGTTTCATCTTCCAATTTCCCTTTAAATTTTTGGGCATATTTCAAATCTTTTCGTAAATTATTATCTGGGAAAATTTTTAAATATCTTAAAACTTGATATACGACCTCTCTGAAGCAAGGAGCAGCAACTTGACCACCATAGTATTTTCCTTTGGGCTCATTTATTACAATTATTATTGAAATTGCTGGATCATTAGCTGGAGCAAATCCCACAAAAGATGAGATATGAAAATCAGAGGAATATTCATTAAAGTTGTTAAGTTTCTGAGCAGTTCCTGTTTTCCCTGCAATTCTATAACCTTTAATTTTTGCTGCTTTACCAGTTCCAAATTCAACAACGCCTTCCATAAATCGAGCCATTTTCCTCGCTACTTCACGAATCAAAATTTTCCGCGGAGGAATTAAAGAAATACTCTCTTCTCCATTAGAAGAAATTATTTTTTTAACTATTCTTGGAGTTACTAAATATCCCCCATTAGCAAGAACAGAAGCTGCTCTAAGCATTTGAATAGCTGTTACTCCTATCTCATAACCTATTGAAAGTTCTCCAATTGAAATAGAAGACCATTTTGTAATATCCCTAAAAATTCCATCCTCTTCACCTGGTAAATCTATGCCTGTTTTTTCTCCAAATCCAAACAATTTCAAGTATTTATATAATCTTTCCTCACCCAAACGGAGACCCACTTTTATCGCGCCCACATTACTTGAATAATAGATGATTTCTGGTAAAGTAAGTAAAGAAAATTTCTTATAATCTTCAATTTTTATTCCAGCTAAATAAATTTTCCCATTTCCACAATCAAAGATATCATTCTCATCCACAATCTCCTCTTGGAGAGCAGCAGCTATTGGAATAATTTTGAATGTTGAGCCAGGCTCATAAATATAAGTAATACAATTGTTTCTTTCTAAAGAAGGAGAATTTGGATAAAAATTTGGGTCATAGGAAGGGTAGTTCGCCATTGCTAATATTTCTCCTGTCCATGGATTCATTATAATTATCCAACCAGATTTAGCTTGAAATTTCTTTACAGTCTTTACCAATTCTTTTTCTGCTATATATTGAATTATCTCATCAATGGTTAAGACAATGCTTTTACCTGGAACAGGTTTCTTCAAAATTTTCAACTGATATCTTCTCCTTTTAGCATCAACTAAAATAAGAGCATTTCCAGGTTTTCCAAAAAGTTGAGTATCATATTGTCTCTCTACTCCATTCAATCCATGTTCATCTATATTAACGCCTCCTAAAATATGAGAGGCAAGATTTCGCTGAGGATAAAATCTTCTATATTCCTTTTCAAAATATATTCCTTTTATATTCATAATTTTTATTTTTTTTGCTTTTTCTTCTCCAATTTTTCTCTTTATCCATATAAATGACTTATTTTCTTCAATTCTTTTTTTAATTCTTTCAAATTCTATATTAGTTAAGGGAATTATTTGTTTTATTCTCTTAATTTTCTTTATATGTTCAAATTTAGACTCGTTCTCAGAAGGAATAAAATAAACAGAATCTCTTAAAACACTTGATGCAAGGATTCTCCCTTTACAATCATAAATAAAACCTCTTTTGGGAGTTATTCTAATTAATCTTTGACTTTGTCTAATCGCCCTTTTTCTCATTAACTCATGTTTGAAAATTTGCAAATCTATTAATCTCCAAAAAATTATTCCAATCCAAAGAAGAAATATTCCTCCTAAAAGATATATTCTTGTTCTTGATTTTCTCTGATAAAAATTATTCATTTTCTTTAAGAATTTTTTTATCCCAAATAATAATCTGTTCTGATTTCGGATAAGTAAGTCCTAATTCCTCAACTGCAATTTTTTCCACTCTCTCTAAATTTAAATAATTCATTTTTTTTAATTTTAATTTTTTAATTTCCTCATTTAATACTTCCTTTTCCCTTTTAAGTTTCTCTATTTTATATCCTAATTTAATTCCTTCCATATGATGCCAGAGATAGAAAATAAAAAGTATAACAATAATTATTCCTATTATAAATATTTTAAAGGTCTCGCTTTGCTTATTTCTTTTTCTCATTTAAATTCTTTCACAAGCTCTTAATTTTGCTGATCTCGCTCTAAAATTACGAGCTATTTCTTCTTGTGTGGGTATAATAGGTTTTTTTGTCAATATCTTCAAAAAAGGAACTTCTTCCAAATTCCTACTCAATTTTTGAAAGACTCTTTTTATAATTCTATCTTCTAAGGAGTGAAAAGAAATAGCTACAACCCTTGCTCCTGGAGAAAGTTTTTTTATTAATTCCTCCAAAAATTGGTAAAGATTTTCGAGTTCCTTATTAACTTCTATTCTCAAAGCCTGGAAAACTTTAGCAGCTGGATGAGTCTTACCCCTTCTCGGTCTCCATGGAATAACTTTTTCTACTACTTCTTTGAGTTCTGATGTTCGTTGAATTTTACTTTTATTCCTATATTTAATAATTTCCTTGGCTAATTTTTTTGCTTTGCTTAATTCACCATATTCTTTGAAAATTCTAACGAGTTCTTTTTCAGGATAACGATTTACTACTTGATAGGCAGTTAAATTTTGTTTTCTATCCATTCTCATATCAAGTGGACCATCAAGATTAAAGCTAAATCCCCTTTCAGCAGAGTTTAATTGAAAAGAAGATAAACCAAAATCAAAAAGAACACCAATTATTCTTGAAAAATTAATATTCAATTCCAATGATTTCTTAAAATCCATATTATATAATTGAACTCTTTTACCAAAATCTTTTAATCTTTCTCTTGCTATCTGAAGGGATTCTGTATCTTTATCAAATCCTATTAAACTTGGGAGAGGTGAACTTTTTAGAATTTCTATAGCATGTCCTCCTATCCCCACAGTACAATCCATGATAATTCCTTCACGATTTGGATTTAAAAAGTCTATTACTTCATTAACCATAACTGGTATATGTTCAAAACTTTTAGTTTCTTCTTCTCCCACTTTTACTAAGCTCGCTTATATACCAAACTCAGAAAGAGCTTTTAAATCCTCAATTGTTAATGGCTCCACTAATATTTTCTTTTCAAAAATCTCTTTATTCCAGATTTTCAAATAATTTACACTTCCAAGAATAATAACTTGTCCATTAATTTGTCCTTTTTCTCTTAAAAGAGGTGGAACAAGTATTCTTCCTTTTGAATCTATTTGTGTTGTATTGCCAAAATAACTTGTTCTATCCCGATATTTTGTCACACTTGGATGGGCTGATGGAAGTTTACTAATTTTTTCTTCAATTTCTTCCCAAACCGGAAGAGGATAAACAAGAATACATTCTCCATCAATAGATGTTATGTAAAGCTTTTTGCCATAATTATCTTCTATTATATCTCTAAATTCCTCAGGGATTTTAATTCTCCCACTATCATCTACCTTAACTATGTAACTTCCCCTAAGTCTCAAATTTTTCCCATTTTCTCCCATTTTCTCCCGCTAACTCAAAATATATGTTATTAAATTTAACTTGTCAAGTAAAAAAATTAAATTTTGATTAGAAAAAAAATCTTTCCTGTGGTATTAATTTTATAAATGAAAAAATTTATCATTTTTAATTTAGTTATTATAAACCTGTTTACTGGATCGCTTTTATCAAAAGATTATGAATATAGATTAAATGAACAATTTCTTTTAAATTTTTTAAATGATAGCCTTCAAATATTTTATTCTCCAAAGGAATGGAGAAATAAAGACCTACTTAAATTTGGTATAATTGCTGGAACAACTTATTTGCTTTATAAAAATGATGAGGAAATAAAGAGTTGGGTATTATCTCATAAAAATCAAACAACTAATGAGATTTCAAAATATATAAGAAATTTTGGGGATGGCAATTACATAACTGGATTGCTGGGTGGTATTTATTTAATAGGTGAAATTTCTAATGAAAAATCTTTGAGAAAAACCGCTTTATTAGGATTTGAAAGTTTTATTATATCAGGCTTAATTGTTTCTGGTATAAAAATATTAGCAGGCCGAATGAGACCATACGCAAGTAATAAAGCTAATAAATTTTTTCCCTTTAGATCAGAATCAAAATATCATTCATTCCCATCGGGTCATTCAGCTGCAGCTTTTGCTGTTGCAACAGTAATATCAGAACAAAGTAAAAACCTATTAATAGACATACTTGCATATTCCACTGCCTCATTAGTCGCCCTTTCGCGAGTAAATGATAATTTCCACTGGGCTTCAGATATTTTTGTTGGTTCTGCTATAGGATATTTTGTAGGGAAAAAAATAGTTAAAATTCATTTACAAAAAGAGTCAGCCTCTTTTAATGTACATATTGCTATGAAAAATGAGAAATTTTCTTTTATAATTAGCTATTCATTTTAGAAAATGCCAGGAAAAAATGTAGGATTCGTTTCAACCAGAATTTGTGGAACTGATGGTGTAAGTCTTGAGATAAAAAAATGGAGCGAAGTTTTAGAGAGAATGGGGTACACCTGTTTTTATATGGCTGGTTTACTTGATACTCCTCCAGAAAAAAGTTTTTTAGTTGAGGAAGCTTTTTTTGAATACCCAGAAATTATTGAAATACAAAAAGCTTGTTTTGGAAGACGAAAAAGACCTGTCAAAATTACTGAGAAAATTTATCTTCTGAAAGAAAAACTCAAATCTTCTCTTTATCAATTCTGCAAGAAATATAATATAGAACTTTTAATTCCAGAAAATGCCCTAAGTATTCCTATGAATATTCCTTTAGGCTTAGCTATTACTGAATTCATAGCTGAAACTGGAATTCTTACTATAGCACATCATCATGATTTTTCATGGGAAAGGGATCGATTCCTTATTAATTGTGTTAATGATTTCTTAAACATGGCCTTTCCACCTGATTTACCCTCAATAAGGCATGTTGTAATTAATTCTTTAGCATCCCAACAGCTCAGTCATCGGAGAGGAATTTCAAATTTCATCATACCAAATGTTCTTGATTTCTCAAATCCTCCCACTCCTCCTGATGAATTTTCTCATGATATTCGAGAAAAAATTGGATTAAAAAAGGATGACCTTTTCATTCTTCAGCCTACAAGGATTGTGCCAAGAAAATGGATAGAAAGAGCTATTGAATTAGTTTATTACCTTGAATTATCAAGTCCTATTCTTGTCATTTCTCACTCATCCGGAGATGAAGGACGCGAGTATGTAAATAAAATTAAAGAATATGCAAAAAGATTAGGAGTAAAATTAATGATTATTAATAATATAATTGGAAAGGAAAGAAAGGTATTACCAGATGGAAAAAAAATTTACACAATAAGTGATGCATATAAAGAAGCTGATCTTATTACTTATCCTTCTGGATATGAAGGTTTTGGAAATGCTTTTCTGGAAGCAATTTATTTTAAAAAACCAATAGTTGTTAATCGTTACTCGATTTATGTAGTTGATATTGAACCTAAAGGATTTGAAGCCATTGTAATTGATGGTTTTGTATCAGAAAAAACCGTAAAAAAAGTTCATTATTTTTTAAATAATCCGAGCAAATTAAAAGAAATAACTGAAAAAAACTATTTATTAGCCAAAAAATATTTCTCATTTGAAATATTAGAAAAAAAACTAAAATTAATTATTGATTCTTTTTCCTAAAAAATTCACAAATGAAAAGATTTAATATCGCATTAATTCATTATTCCTGCCCGCCTGTCATTGGGGGAGTAGAGGAAATATTGCGTCAACAGGCATCCCTTTTCCATCGTAATTATCACCAAGTAAAAATTGTGGCAGGATGTGGAGACCAATTTACTTTGGATTATCCTGTTGAAATAAATCCTATTCTTCATAGCCAACATCCTCAAATATTACAGATTCATCAAAAACTATTAAATGGTTATTCTTCAAAATTGGAATCTTTAATTAATAAAATATATTTCTATTTATCTAAAACTTTAGAAGGCTATGATATCCTTATTGCACATAATATATTAACTATGAATTTTAATCTTCCCTTAACAATAGCTGTCCATCGGCTAGCTGAGAGCAATAATATTAAAATAATTGCATGGAATCATGACTCTCCTTATTTTTATCCAGATTATCCACCCTTTTTAGACAATCCTCCTTGGAATATTCTTAAAAGTTATCACCCTAATATTCATTATGTAGCTATTTCTCAGACTCGTAAAAAACAATTTCAAAAATTGTATGGACCTCAAAGCAAGGTCAAAGTTATTCCTGACGGTATTGATCCTATTGGTTTTTTCCAATTAAATCCTTTAACAGTAAAAATTATTAAGGAGAAAAATCTCTTTGAAGCAGATCTATTAATGGTTCAACCTTCCCGTCTAACTCCACGAAAAAATATAGAACTCAGCATAAAAGTCCTTAAGTCCTTAAAAGATAGAGGTATTCGAGTTTACCTTCTTTTAACTGGGGTTTATGATCCTCATTTACCAAAAACAAAATCTTATTATTATAAATTAAGAGACTTAGCGAAAAATTTAAAAGTTGAAAAAGATATAATTTTTCTTGCTGAGTATACACTTCAGTCCCGTCAAAAATTAATTCCTAACAGGACATTAATCAGGGACCTTTATTTAATTGCTGATTTATTATTCATGCCAAGTATTCAAGAAGGTTTTGGAATCCCTCTCCTTGAAGCAGGAATGATAAAACTTCCTATTGTTTGTTCAAACATAGGTCCTTTCAAAGAAATTGGAGGAAATGAAGTTTGTTTATTTAATTTATCAGATTCTCATGAAAAAATTGCTGAAAAAATTATTCATTTTTTAGAAAAACTTCCAACTCACAATTTTTATCGAAAAGTTATCAAAAATTATACATGGGATATTATTTACAAATTCCAACTTTTTCCTTTTCTAAAGGAAATTAGCGAGAAATAAAAATTAGAAACCAGCAGATTAATCTTTTATTTAGCTTCTTAGAATTTATATTCTAAATTTCTCAATTTCTTGTTTATTAAAAGGTTTTATTATTATTTTTCTTGAAGGTTTTATCTTCCCATATTTTACTAAAATTTTATTCCCATTAGCATCAGAATAGGTTGCTGTTAATTTTGCAGCAAATTCTATAGCTTTTTTTCTTTTTTTACCTTGAAGTATGGTAATAGGACTTCCATAATTTGGCACAATAAATATATAATCTGTTTTATATTTTAATCTAAATAATATTTCATTTTCAGTTTTATTTCTTCCAACTATAATTTTATTTTCTTGAAATCTGAAATGTCTTCCTAATTTTAAAAGCTCAATATCTCTTACACTTACTCTTTTTTTATGACTGAATAAATCTTTTACTTTATTTGCAAATTCTTTATATGTAAGTAAACATCCTCCTGCAGGACAAGGGTAATCCTCTATTCCAAATTTCTTAGCTAAAGCAATTTGAGGCTTTCTACTTCTTCCTTTAATATCTAAAAACTTGCTTCTATCAATCCAACCTTTCTTTTCTGCTTCAGTTTTTGGTAATAATTTTGCAGATAAAGGTCTTACTATTTTCCCCTTTAAACCAGCTTCCTTTTCTATAATTTTTAAAGCTTTAAAATGTTGACTCATAGGTCTTTCATTAAGAACTTCACCAGTAAAAATAAATTTTGCTCCCAGCTCCTTTGCATATTTTTTTGCTTTTCTTAACATAAAGATTCTACAATCTATACACGGATTCATTCCAGAACCATACCCATATTTTGGGTTTTTTATAATTTTTAAATATTCTTTACCTTTATTAATTACTTTTATAGGAATATCAAATTTCTTAGCTACTTCTATGGCATAACATTTACCTTTCTGATTACATAAACAAAAAGGTGATGTAAATTTTATTGCTATAACATCTATACCTTGTTCTAAAACAAGTTTCACTGCTAATGTTGAATCTAATCCACCCGAAAGTAGCGCCAATGCTTTCATTCCTTCTCCTTCCAAAATTTCTTTAGTTATTATTTCATAGAGAATCTTTTTTTCAGTTCATTAAAAATTTTACAATATTTTTATATTAAATGTAATTTCTTTTGAATAGAAAAATTTGACAAAATTATACTAAAACTATAAATTAACTAAAGATATATTTCAAAAATAGAAGATGGATAAGAAGATTAATCTCATAAATAATTCTCGAGTTGCTATCATAGGTGGAGGACCAGCTGGTACATTCTTTGCTCATTTTGTGCGAAAATTTGCTCAAAAAAAAGGAATTAATATTTCAATTACTATCTTTGATGGAAAAGATTTTTTGCATCCAGGACCAAAAGGATGCAACCTATGTGCTGGAGTTATCTCTGAAACATTAATAGAAAAATTAGAAGAAGAGGGTATTTTCCTACCAGAGAAAAGAGTCCTTAATAGAATCGAAGGATATTGTCTACATATAAGAGGAAAAACAATACAACTTTTTCATCCAAATTGTAAAATAGCAAAAATAGCTACTGTATTTAGAGGAAATGGACCTCGCTATTCTTCTTTTCCAGAAAATATTAGTTTTGATGATTTTCTTTTAAGTTTTGTTATTGATGAAGGAACAGAAATAATTTCTTCTCCTGTATGGGATTTAAAAATTCCAAATAAGAAGTCTTATCCTATTAGTATATTTTATGGCTCAAAAAATAAACCTTTGGAGTTTAAAGCTGATCTTGTAGTGGGAGCTTTTGGTTTAAACCCTTATCTTATGAAAAAAATAACTAATTTTGGTTTTGGTTATAAACCTCCTTCAACTCTAACTACTTATCAAGCAGAACTAAAATTAGGTCAGGAAGAAATTTTAAAATATTTTGGAAACAATATACATGTTTATTTACCTCAATCTAAAAAAATAAGATATGCTACAATTGTTCCTAAAAGAGAATATATAACAGTAAGCATTATAGGAAAAAGAGATGCTTCAAAAGAGGAATTTATTGAATTTTTAAAATTTAGAGAAATTAAAAACAAAATTTTCTATTCACAATCCCACTGTTTCTGTCGACCCAGAATACCAATAACTCCTTCTCGCATCCCTTTTACGGATAGATTAATCTTAATCGGAGATGCAAGTTTTTCTCGATATTATAAAAATGGCATTGAATCTGCTTTCATTACTGCTAAATTAGCATCTGAAACTGCTATTAATAAAGGAATTGATGCCAATTCTTTTTATACAGGATATTATAAACGTGCAAAAAATTTAATAATTAAAGATAATCATTATGGTAGATTGCTTTTTTTTCTAAATGATATCATTTCTTCGTCTTCTGTTCTTACTCAAGCCCATCTTTTATTAGCTGAAAAGGAAGAGAAAAATTTTCCTAAAATACACTTAAGAAAAATATTGTGGAATATGTTTACAGGGAATGTCCCATATAAGAAAATATTTAGGGATGCTTTTAATATTACTTTGCAATTGGAACTTGTAAAAATTATGAGTAATATATTAATTAAAAAATTTAGAAAATTTATAATAAAAAATGATAAATGAAAAACTTAGGGCCATTATCCAATAATGGAACAGTTGTAATAATTGGAGGGGGGCCTGGAGGTACAAGTTGTGCTATAAAATTAAAGAAATTATGTAGAAAAAAAGGCATAAATCCTAAAATAATTATTTACGAAGGAAAGAGATTTGAATTGGGAAGCTATTATAATCAATGTTTGGGAGTGCTTTCCCCTCCTTTAAAAGAGATTATGGAAAAAGATTTAGAAGTATCTTTTCCCTGGCGTATAATTCAAAAAAAAATAAATGGATATATCATTCATTCTGAAAGAAATAGCGTGAAATTAATTTATGAAGAAGAACCTTCCTATGCTCTAAGAAGAGTAGAATTTGATAAATATTTACTCCAAAAAGCAAGAGAAGAAGGGGTTGAAATTATTCCTGCAAGAGTAACTGAAATAGATTTCAATTCAGATGGTGTAATGGTTTTTAGCGAAAGTAATAATATTAGGGCTGATGTGATTGTTGGTGCTTTTGGTTTAGATGATGGAATGATAAAAATATTTGAACGAGTAACTCCTTACCGCCAACCAAAATTCTTATATTCAGTAGTCACTAAGATTCATCCAGGAATGGCTTTTATGGAAGAATTTGGAACTTATATTCATGCATTTTTACCTTCTTTACCTTTAATAGAATTTGGAGCAATTACTCCTAAATTAAATCATTTAAGTATTAATATAGCAGGTAAAAAAGTAAACTCAGAGATGATGGATAAATTCCTCAATCTTTCATATGTTAGAGCAATATTACCTAAAAATTTAGACAGATTTTTGCCTGAACTTAATTATTTTAAAGGAAAATTCCCTACTCATCCTGCTGAAGGATTATTTGGAGATAGGTATGTAATGGTTGGAGATGCAGCAGGTCTAATTAGACCCTTCAAAGGTAAAGGAATCAACTCAGCAATTATTACAGGAATAAAAGCAGCAGAAATAATAATTAATGAAGGAATTTCAGAAAAAGCATTTCAAAAATATTATCGAAGCTGTAGTCAACTTACAGATGATATTCCTTATGGTAAAATTCTAAGATTTCTAACTATTAATTTTGCGAAATATAAATTATTAGATGATATTTTAGAAATAGCAAAAACTGAACCTTTGCTTTCTCGAGCTTTTTTTAATATTGTTTCTGGGCAGGAAACTTATAAAAATATTTGGAAAGAAACACGAGATTTTAAATTAATTCTTAAATTAATTATAAAAACATTGAATTCTCTATTTCAGAGAGATTTAAAGTTGTAATATAAGGAAATAATCTAAAATTAAATAGTTTCAAAAGCTCTTTCCAGATCTTCAATTAAATCTTCCCAATGTTCAATTCCTACTGAAAGCCTAACAAGTTCATCAGAAAGACCAGCTTTCATACGTTCTTGTTTTGGAATAGAAGAATGAGTCATAGAAGCAGGATGCTCAATTAATGATTCCACCCCGCCTAAACTTTCAGCCAAAGAAATGATTTTAGTTGAACTGACAAATTTTTTAACCTGTTCAATGTTTCCTTTAATCTCAAAAGAGACCATTCCTCCAAATCCTTTCATTTGTTTTTTAGCCAATTCATATTGAGGATGAGTAGAAAGTCCTGGATAATAAGTTTTTCTCACTTTTGGATGACTTTCTAAATAACGAGCTATTGCTAATGCATTTTGATTATGGCATTCCATACGAAGTGCTAAAGTCTTTATTCCTCTTAGCACTAACCAACAGTCAAAAGGACCTGGTACCCCACCTACTGCGTTTTGATAAAAAGCAAGTTGCTCATAAATTTCTTTATTTGAAGTGACAATTGCTCCTCCTATTAAATCACAATGTCCACCTAAATATTTTGAAGTGCTATGGACAATAATATCTGCTCCTAAATTAAGGGGCTGTTGAAAATACGGAGTAGCAAAAGTATTATCTACTACTAGAAAGCAATCTTTTTCTTTAGCAATTTTGCTTATTGCTTTTATATCTATAATTTTTAACAAAGGATTAGTTGGAGATTCTAACCAAATTAGCTTTGTATTTTTTTTGATCGCTCTTTTAACTTTTTCTAAATCTGTCATATCAACAAAATCAAATTCTATTTCATAATTTTGATATAGCTTAGTAAATAACCTATAGGTTCCACCATAAAGATCCTGTTCTGCCACTATATGGTCGCCACTTTTTAAAAGATTCATGATTGTATTTATAGCTGCCATTCCACTTGAAAAAGCTAAACCATATTTTCCATTTTCTAAAGCAGCAATATTTTCTTCCAAAGCAGTCCTTGTAGGATTTTGTGTTCGAGAATACTCATAACCTTTATGTTTTCCAGGTGCCTCTTGAACATATGTGGAAGTCTGATAAATGGGTACAATAATAGCACCAGTTGATGAATCGGGCTCTTGCCCTATATGAATAGCTTTTGTTTCAAATCTCATTCTCTTCCTCCTTTGATTTTATTTTATTAATTTATGGAAATATATTTTGTAAATCATAAAATTCAAATTATCTCTTTATATCTGCCACTTTGTGCCTTTATGCCTTTTATATAAACCCCTTCTCCCTCATCCACTTATCATTAAATATTTTACTTAAATATCTCGAACCTGTATCTGGTAAAATGACTACTATTGTATTGTCTTCGGATAAATTTTTGGCTAATTTTAGAGAAGCCCAAACAGCAGCTCCACTCGAACCTCCGGCAAAAATTCCTTCTTCTTTTACCAATCTTCGAGCCATTAAAAAAGAGTCTCTATCATTAACTTGAATAAAATCATCAATAACCTCAAAATCTAAAGCTTCGCATAACATATCTTCTCCAATCCCTTCTACTAAATAAGTATGAGGTTCAATTAGTTTTTTATTTTTAAAATAATCATAATATATTGACCCAATTGGATCTACTCCTATCACCTTTATTTTGGGGTTTTTTTCTTTCAGATATCTTCCAGCTCCAGAAATAGTTCCGCCAGTTCCAACTCCGGCAACAAAATAATCAATTTTCCCTTCTGTTTGCTCCCAGATTTCAGGACCTGTAGTAATATAATGTGCTTCTATATTTTTAGGATTATGATATTGATTAACATAAAATGAGTTTGGAGTTTCTTGAGCAATTCTTTTTGCTACTTCATAATAACTTTCAGGAGAGTCAGGGGGCACTTCAGTTGGACAAACAATTACCTCTGCTCCAAAAGCTTTCATTAAGTTAATTTTTTCTTCGCTCATTTTATCAGGAATTGTAAAAACTACTCTATATCCTTTAACTGCTGCATAAATTGCTACTCCAATTCCTGTATTTCCAGAAGTGCATTCAACAATTGTTCCTCCTGGTTTAAGCAAACCTCTCTTCTCTGCATCTTTAAGTATGTGTAGAGCCATTCTGTCTTTAACACTCCCTCCTGGATTAAAAAATTCAAGTTTGGCTAAAATAGTTGGTTTAACTCCCTGGGTAACCCGATTCAATTTAACCAAGGGTGTCTCACCAATAGTTTGTAAGATATTTTCAAAATACATTTTATACCTCTCAATATAATTAAGGCTTTGAGCTCTGAAAACCTAATTATAATATGGTTTTAAAGCTTTATTTTCCACCTTGCATATTATAATATTTTTCTTCCCACTTATAAAATTCATCACTAAAATACTTTAGTCTTTTTTTCTTATATTCTTTTTTACTAAAAAGAAGTTTATAATTCTTTATTCCGGTTTCTTTAAGAATCAATTTAATAATTAAATTACACTCATCTTTTGAACGACAATGAATCATTGAATAAAGAGAATAGGGCCACTCAGGATAAATTGGTCTTTTATAACAATGAGTTACAGCTTTAAAAGAAGAAATTTTTTTTCCACATTCGTCTACTCTTTCTTCTGGAACTTCCCAAACAGCCATTACATTGTATTTATAACCAAGTTTTCTATGAGAAAGTATTGCACCAAATCTTCTTATTATTCTCTTTTCAATCAAATTATCTATTATTTCCAAAAATTTAATTGATGAAAGATTTAATTTAGATGATAAATATTTAAAAGGTTCTTGAATAATAGGAATACTTTTTTGAATTTCCTCAATGACTCTTTCTTCCATAGAAGAGATATCAACTGAAACTTTTTTCTCTATTGGAGGAATTATGTCCTCCTTTAAAACTTGCTTTTTATTACCCATTGAAGCATTTAATATTACGCCTATTTTGTAAATTTTTAAAGCAGGCAAAAGAAGATATCTTTTTGCCTGTGAAAGATTGCTTAAAATTTCTACTGTTTTTTTAATGTTAATATCCCCTGGAGTAGCAATTGTAAACCATAAATTATATTTATCATTTCTTTTATAATTGTGAGACACACCTGGATGAGAATTAACAATTTCAGCTGCTTTATCAATTTCCCTTGGATTCACTTCAAAGGCAACTAATAAGTTGCTAAAGCCTAAGGAGACTGTATTAATAATTGCTCCTATAAATCTTATATATTTTTTACTCTTTAGCTCTTTAAGTCTTTCAATTACTTCTTTCTCTGATATTCCCAGTTTTTTCCCAATTTCCTTAAAAGGACGTTCCTTTAAAGGAAAATCTTGCTGAATAATATTCAAAAGCTTTTGATTAATTCTATCTAATTTCATCATAAATTAAAAGCTTAAAACGAAAAGGTTAAAACTACAACTAAAAAGTAAAAACTGATCATAATGTTGCAGTCATTTTCAGCCATTTTTAAAATTTCCAATTTCTATTTTTCCAATTTCAAGTTTTATCAGTTTTGAGTTTTCAGTTGTAGGTTTTCATTTTTAGTTTTGACTTTTTAGTTATTAAAGCTTCTATAAAAGGTATTCTCATCATTAATCTTAATCTATATAATAATCATTCGAGGTTATTTGAAAACCTTTACAAAAATATAGTTTTTAAAGAGTCGAAATTTGCCTGAATTGTTTTTTCTATATCTTCTTTAGAATGAGCAGCAGAAATAAAAGTAGTTTCGAACTGAGAAGGCGGTAAGTATATTCCTCTTTTTAACATTTCATGAAAATATTGAGAGAACTTCTTTAAATCTGATTTTTTAGCTGTATTTAAATCTTTTACTTTTTGATCTGTGAAAAATAAACAGCTCATTGAGCCAATACTATTATATGAAAAATTAAGATTTAATTTTTTCATATTTTCCAATATTCCTTCTTCAAGAATTTTTCCAAACGTTTCTAATTTTTTATAAAAATCTTTATCTTCTTTTAAAATTTTTAAGGTCTCATACCCTGCGCGCATGGCAACAGGATTCCCAGAAAGAGTTCCTGCTTGATAAACTGGGCCTTCTGGAGCAATAAGTCTCATTATTTCTTTTCTCCCACCATAAGCTCCAACTGGAAATCCTCCTCCAATTATTTTACCTAAGGTAGTTAAATCTGGATTTATTTTGTATAATTCCTGAGCACCTCCCAAGGAAACTCGAAAGCCTGTTATAATCTCATCAAAAATAAGTAATATATTTTCATTAGCTGTAATTTCCCTCAATCCTTTTAGGAAATCTTCTTCAGGTGGAATACATCCCATATTTCCTGCTATTGGCTCTAAAATTACAGCAGCAATCTCTCCCTTGTTTTCAGAAATTAAATTCTTTACTGAATCAAGATCATTAAATTTAGCCACTAATGTATCTGCAGCTGAACCCTTAGTCACTCCTGGGCTATCAGGCATTCCAAAAGTGAGAACTCCTGAACCAGCTTTAATAAGAAAACTGTCGCTATGCCCATGATAACAACCTTCAAATTTTATAATTTTATCCCTTCTTGTATATGCTCGAGCTAATCGGATAGCACTCATTGTCGCCTCAGTCCCAGAGTTAACCATTCTCACCATTTCAATTGAAGGAATCAATTCTGTTATTAATTTAGCCAATTTTACTTCAATTTCAGTTGGCGCACCAAAACTTGTGCCTTTCTCCATTTCTTCCTTTATTGCTTCTACTATTTTTGGGTGTGAATGACCTAAAATCAAAGGCCCCCATGATAAAACATAATCTATATATTCATTTCCTTCGATATCCCAAATTTTAGAGCCATTTCCTCTATAAATAAAACAAGGATTTCCTCCTACTCCTTTAAATGCTCTAACAGGAGAATTTACTCCTCCAGGAATATAATTTTTTGCTTCTTCAAATAAGAATAAACTCTTTTTCATTTGCGCACCTCTCTATAGTATTAATAAACTTAGCCGCAAAACTCATCTTTATTAAATTCGAAATTCGAATATCGAAATCCGAAGCAAATCCAAATATCAAATTCCCAAAACAATAATTTCCTTGTTTTGAATTTTGTATTTCAGTCATTTGAAATTGTTTCGTATTTCGAATTTCGTGCTTCGGATTTCATCTATATTTGTCATTTGATATTATTTTCTACTTTTTCTTTTTGGTTGATAAATGCAATAAGGTTCTTCATTAAGATAATCTCCGGAAATTGCAAAAGCACGAGCTCTACATCCACCACAAATATATCTGAATTCACAATAGCCGCATCTTCCATTATATTGATCAATATTTCTAATATTTTGAAAAAGTGGGGAATTATCCCATATAAATTTAAAATTATAATTTTCCTTTCTTAAATCTCCAGCTTCTATTTCTAAAAAACCGCAGATTTGAACTTTTCCTATATGGGAAATAAAAGCAAAAGACTGACCACCCATGCATCTTTTAGTCATAAAATCTAATTCATAATGTGAATAAGAAGTGATTCTTTTTTTATTTTTTTCTCTCTGTCTAAAAATTCTATAATAATGGGGAGCACAAGTGGGCTTAAATTGAATAGGAACTTTTTCTCTTTGTTCATAAATCCAATTTAAAATCCTTTCGTACTCTTCGGGAGAAATTTCCTGATCAGCTAATTTTTTTGCTCTTCCAGTAGGAACAAGAAGAAATGGGTGAAATGCTTTTGCACCAAGACTAACTGCTAATTTTAAAATCTGTGGTAATTCATGGACATTATTTTTTTGAACTGTGGTATTTATTTGGAATTCTAATCCATTTTCTTTTGCTAATTCAGCAGCTTTAATTACTTCATTAAAAGCTCCCTTTCTTTGTCTAAAATCATCGTGAGTTCTTGGATTAGCACCATCAAGACTTAAACTTATTCTTTGAATTCCTGATTTTTTCATTTTTTCTATTGCTTCTTTAGTAATAAGCATACCACAAGGAGCCATAACCATTTTAAGTCCTAACTGAGTTCCATGAGAGGCAATTTCATATATATCTTCTCTTAACATAGGTTCGCCACCTGTTAAAATAATTATAGGCTTGGAAAAAGAAGCTATATTTTCTAAAACTTTAAAAATTTCTTCTTTATGAAATTCATCTTTATACAATTCATTAGTGGCACCTGCTCTGCAATGTTTGCAATTTAAATGACAAGTTCTTGTAATTTCCCAAGCAATAAGTCGAGGAATATATTTATTTTTTTTCATCTTTGAAAACCCAATACAAATAAGAATTTTTTAAAGCTCTAATTTCATCTCCACAATAAATTAAATTCGAAATTCGAATATCGAAATAAACCCAAAATCCAAATATCAAATTTTCAAAACAATATTTTCTTTTTTGGGAATTTTGATTATATCCAGTCATTGGATTTATTTGTAATTTGGAATTTGTGATTTGGAATTTTTTAGTTTTTTAGCGATATCTTTAGCAAAATAAGTAAGTATTAAATCAGCTCCTGCTCTCTTAATTGAAATTAAAATTTCAAATATTATTTTCTCTTCATCAATCCAGCCCAATTTAGAAGCAGCTTTAACCATTGAAAATTCTCCACTTACATTGTACGCAGCAATTGGAACATTAAATCTTTCTCTGGCTTTACTTATTATATCAAGATAAGATAAAGCTGGTTTTACCATAACTATGTCTGCTCCTTCTTCAATGTCAAGCTCAATTTCTCTTAAAGCTTCTCTAACATTTGGGGGATCCATTTGATAAGATTTTCTATCTCCAAATTTTGGAGCAGACTCAGCTGCTTCTCTAAAAGGCCCATAAAAAGAGGATGCATATTTTGCTGAATAAGCCATAATTGGAATATTAAAAAATCCATTTTTATCTAATATTTCTCTAATTGCTTTTACTCTTCCATCCATCATATCAGAAGGAGCAACTATATCTGCACCTGCTTCTGCAAAAGATAAAGCAGACTTAGCTAAAAGTTCGAGAGTTTTATCATTATTTACATATCCATTCTCCACAATTCCACAATGGCCATGGCTTGTATATTCACATAGGCAAACATCAGCAATTAAAATAAGATCAGGTACTTCTTTTTTAATTGCTCTTAATGCCTTCTGAACAATACCACTTTCACTATAAGCTTCAGATCCAAGTTCATCCTTTGATTCAGGTATCCCAAATAAAATTACTGCTGGAATTCCTAATTTAAAAATCTCTTCACATTCCTTCACTAAAAGATCTATTGACCACTGATAATTTCCTGGCATTGAACTTATTTCAGCTTTAATATTTTTTCCAGGACGGACAAAAAGTGGATAGATTAAATCATCTAAGGAAATTTTTGTTTCCCTAACCATTCTTCTTAAATTTTCATTTTTTCTCAAACGCCTCAACCGATTTATTGGAAATCCCATTTTCACCTCCCTATAAAACTGAAAACTTAAAACGTAAAGCTAAAAATTACAACTAAAAATTTAAACCTAAGGTTCGAGCCCACCTGCTGGTAGGTACTTAAGTGAAGAAATCATCACTTGAACCCTTGAATCCTCAAATCCTTAACTACCTTTTTATTAGTTTTTAGTTTTGTGTTGTAATTTTTCATTTTTAGCTTTTACTTTTTAGTTTATTGTAATCCGATTTCTTCATCCGTTAGATAGCAGGCAGGATCTTCATTCCATACATCATCTGTTTTTGCTTCTGCTCTAACTCTTAGATTACCATTACAAATATCAAGCCATTTGCATTTTGCACATCTCCCTTTTAAATATGGCTTTCTATTTTTTAATTTTTTCATAAGGGGATCAGAAAGATCTAACCATACTTTACTAAATTTTTTTTCCTTTACATTACCAAAAGAATAATGTCTCCAAAATTGATCAGCATGAATATCTCCATTCCAGGAAATGCATCCAATCCCATTTCCAGTACTATTACCTCCATTCATTTTTAATAATTCAAGAGCATTATTTGCTCTTGGATTATTCTCTTTCTTCATTCTTAAATAAAGATACGGGCCATCAGCATGGTTATCAACAGTCAAGACTTCCACTTTTTTGCCCTTTTGGTGAAGTTCATATGTCTTATCAATAATTAAATCCACAACTTCTCGGGTCTGCTCTTTAGAAAGATCTTCCTCAATTAGTTTTGAGCCTCTTCCTGTATAAACCAAATGATAAAAACAAATTCTTGGAATATTTTCTTCTTCTACTAAATTGAACATTTCAGGAATATCTTTAAAATTCCTTTTATTTATAGTAAATCTTAGACCCACTTTTATTCCAAGCTCAGTACAATATCGAATTCCTTTTAATGCATTATCAAAAGCTCCTTTAATTCCTCTGAAACGGTCATTTGTCTCCCTCATTCCATCAAGACTTACTCCAACATAAGATACTCCAATATCCTTTAATTTCTTAGCCACTTCTTTGGTAATTAATGTTCCATTTGTAGAAATTACTACTCTCAAACCAAGTTCTTTAGCAAATTTTCCAAGCTCAAATATATCTTCTCTTATTAATGGCTCTCCACCAGAAAAAAGAATAACTGGCACACCAAAAGAAGCAAGATCTCTGAGGAGTTCTTTCCCTTGCTTTGTAGTCAATTCTCCTTCATATTTTTTATTATCTGATTGTGAATAACAATGAATACAATGGAGATTGCAAGTTTTTGTCATGTTCCAAACCACCACGGGTTTTTTGTCCATGGAAAACTGTAAAAGACTGGAAGGAAGATTTTTTGATTTTCTTCCATATCTTAAAACATCAGAAGGCTCAACTGTCCCGCAATAGAGTTTAGAAATACCTATCATTTTTAATCTCTATAATAGCTTAAAGTTGTTATTGAATTTACCCTATAGAGCCCACTTTGAACAAATTCTAAATTCGAATATCGAAATTCGAAACAAATCCAAAATTCAAATATTAAATTCCCAAAATAATAATTTCCATGTTTTGAATTTTGTATATCAATCATTTGAGATTGTTTCGAATTTCGGATTTCGTGCTTCGAATTTGTCTCATTTTTTGTCATTTGACATTTTTCTCTGTGTTTCCTATGATTTTCATATTTCTCTCATATTATTTTTTACCTTGATAATATTCTAAAATAGCTTTTACTAACCCGGGAATAGTGTGTTCTTCTGCTTCTGCATCTGGAGAAAATCCCAACTCTTTAATTGTCCTTGAAGTAATTGGGCCAATACTCGCAATTTTAAATTTTTTCTGACCTTTATAAATATTGAAAAAATTTCTCGCTGTTGAAGAGCTAGTAAAAGTAACCCAGTCAACTTCGCCTCGGTCCAAAATCTCAAATATCTTTGAAGATTCCAAATCCTCTAAAAGAGTTCTATATCCAATTACAGAAGTAACATTGGCTCCAGATTTAATGAGTTCTTTTTCTATATAATCTCTTGCTTTATCTGCACGAATTAGAAGAATATTTTTATTTTTGACATTATTTTTTTTGATAAATTCTTCAACAAAACATTCAGCAAAATATTTTGAAGGTTGGAAATCTACTTTTAAATAAAATGATTCAATTTCATTTTTCGTAGCTGGACCAATTGAGGCTATTTTTATATTAGCCAATTCTCTTATATCCTTCTTCAAAGAGAAAAATCTTTTAAAAAAAGATCTTACACCATTCACACTTGTAAAAATAAGCCATTCAAATTTTTTAATCTGATTTATTGCCTTATTTAGTGAGTTAGATTTTTCAAGATATTCAAATTTTATGGTTGGAACTTCAATTGTTTCAGCTCCATATTCCTCTAATAAATCAACTAATTTACTAGCTTGAGTTCTACTCCTTGTGACTACAATTTTTTTTCCAAATAATGGTTTGGATTCATACCAATTTAATTTATCTCTTAGTTTTACTACTTCTCCTATAATTATTAAAGCTGGAGGTTTTATATTCTCTTTTTCAGCAATTTTAATTATGTTTTTCAAATTCGCACTAATTACTTTTTGTTTAGGAAGAGTTCCCCATCTTACAATTGCAACTGGAGTATTCTCATCTCTTCCATGTTTTATTAGATTGTTAACAATATTTTTCAAATTTTTTACACCCATAAAAAATATTAAAGTTCCTATACCAGTAGAAATTTTTGACCAGTCAATATGAGATTCTTCTTTTAAAGGAGTCTCGTGACCAGTAATAAAAGCCAATGTTGAAGTAATACCTCGATGAGTTATTGGAATCCCTGCATAAGCAGGTACAGCTGTTGCTGCTGTAATTCCTGGAATTATTTCAAATTTTATACCACTTTCAGACAGAGCAAGAGCTTCCTCTCCTCCTCTTCCAAATATAAAAGGGTCTCCTCCTTTTAATCTAACTACAACTTTTCCTTCTTTAGCTTTTTTTATTAAAAGTTTATTAATCTGCTCCTGATCAAAAGTATGATGACCTGATTCTTTCCCTACATAAATAATTTCAGCTCTATTTTTTACATTTTTTAACAATTTTTTATTTACCAAATTATCATAAATCACAACATCTGCCCTTTTTAAATATTTTAATCCCTTAACTGAAATTAATTCTGGATCTCCCGGCCCAGCCCCTATTAAATAAACTTTCCCTTCACTCATCCTCAAACCTCATTAAGTCAATGCTTTTATTCATTATTTGCTACCTCTGTGCCTTTTCTATTCATGATTTAGGATTTTAAATCTTGTAATATTTCCTTTCCTCCGGAATTTAAAATTTCTTCAGCTAATTTTATCCCGATTAATTCAGCCTCAATAGATTTTCCTTGTATTTTTTTTCTTATTATTTTTGTTCCATCTAAATTAGAAATCATTCCTTCAAGAGTTAAAGTATTATTATTAATATATGCATATGCCCCAATTGGAATTCGACAACCTCCATGTATTCTTCTCAAAAAACTTCTTTCAGCACTAATTGCTTGAAAGGATTCTTTGTGATTCAAATTTTTTACTATATCATAAATTTCTTTATCACCTTTTCTTATTTCAATTCCCAAAGCTCCTTGACCAATAGCAGGAAGCATAATTTCAAAGGAAATTATTTCAGAGATTAAATCTTCAAAACCTAATCTCTTAACTCCTGCGTAAGCAATGACAATTCCATCAAGATCAGTCATATTAAGCTTTCTTATTCTTGTATCAAGATTTCCCCTCAAATCAATTATTGTTAAGTCATCTCTAAAATTTAAAAGTTGACACTTTCTTCTTAAACTACTTGTCCCAATTTTAGCACCTATTGGTAAATCTTTTAAAGTTTTCTTCTTTTTAGAAATTAAAATGTCATTAGGGATTTCTCTTTTAGTAACTGCTCCAATTTCTAATTCTGGAGGAATCTCTGTTGGTAAATCTTTTAAACTATGAACAGCAATATCAATTTCCTGTTTTATTAATGCCTCTTCAATTTCTTTTGTAAAAAATCCTTTATCAGACTGTTCGAATAACCTCATATCAAAAAATTTATCTCCAGTTGTCTTTATTGATATAATTTCACATTCTATATCTTTAAAATTATTTTCAATTCTCTCTTTTACCCAGTTTGCTTGCCATAAAGCTAATTTACTTCCTCTTGTTCCAATCTTAATTTTCTTCATTTTCCAAATATTCTTTTAGGTTAAAAATTTCTCTAACAGTATCAAGCCTTAATAATCCCATTTGAGAGTCTTCATTAAATTCTTTTATTTTTATCATAGTAACATGAAATAATTTATTCATCATACTTTTGGTCAATAATTCAAGATTTTCCCAATCTTCCTCTCTAAAATATTTTTTATTCTTTTCCAATTCAGAAATTCTTATATCTTCGATTTTTCTCTGAAGACTCTTAATAATTGGAGCTATTTTTAATGATTTATACCACTGAAAAAATTTTTTAACTTCTTCTTCAATAATAGCAAGAACTTTTGGTATTTCACTTTTTCTCTTTTCTAAATTTTTGTCCACTATTTTTTGAAGATCGTCAATGCAATGGAGAAAAACATTATAAATCTTGTTTATTTTGGGATCAAAATCCCGGGGGACAGAAATATCTATAATAAAAAGAGGCTGATAATTTCTAAAATTCATAATTTTTTTCATATAGTCTGTAGTAACCAAATATTCTTTAGAACTGGTGGAACTTATAATTATATCAACTTTTTTAAATATCTCCTTCATATTTTCAAAGGGAACTGCTTTAGCTTTTAATTTTTCAGCCAAGATTTGAGCTTTTTTAAATGTCCGATTAGTTATATATAACTCACCAATTTCTTTTTCTTTTAAATGTTGAGCAGTTAACTCTCCTGTTTCTCCTGCTCCAATTAATAAAGCGGCACGCTTCGATAAATCTTTAAATATTTTCTGAGCTAATTCTGTTGCTGCACTACTTACTGAAACAGCTCCTATTCCTATTTCAGTTTCAGTTCTTGCCCTTTTTCCTACTCTAAATGTCCAGTGGAGAAGTTTATTTATAATTATTCCATTAGCTTTAGCTTCACAGGATAAAGCATAGGCTTCTTTTACCTGTCTAAGAATTTGACTTTCGCCTACAATCATTGAATCCAGTCCAGATGCTACTTTAAATAAATGTCTTACTGCATCTTCTGAATTGAAAGTATAAAAATACTGATTATTAGTAGAAATATCTATTTTCTTAAAATTCATTATAAAATTTTTAATATATTTTTCCCCATTTATTCTGTTAGTATTTATACAACCATAAATTTCAGTCCTATTACATGTTGAAAGAATAAGACTTTCTTTTAAACTATTTTCTTTTTTTATTTCTTTTAATGCACTTAAAATTTCAGATTGAGAGAAAGAAACTTTTTCTCTAAATTCAATGGGAGCTGTTTTATGATTTACTCCAATAACAATTAAATCCATTTTTTAATTTCTCTTTTTATTTCATCTATAGTTTTATTCTTTAAAGAAAATAAAGATTGAGAATTAACTATTTTCAAAAGTATTTCCTTTCTCTTTTTCTCATTTGGAAATTTCGCTTTAGTCCTTTTTCTAAATGAGGCCAGAAGATTTAAAAATAAAGCCACTTCTTTTCCATAAATATTGGATAATTCTTCCTTTATTTTTCTCGCTAAAGCAGGACTTTTACCATTTGTGGAGATAGCTATTTTTAAATTGCCTTGAGCATAAACAGCAGGAACATAAAAGTCACAATATTTAGGAGCATCAACTATATTGCATAAAATTTTCTTTTTTTTAGCTTCTTTAATTACTTTTTTATTTATTTCCTCTGAATCTGTGGCAGCAAATACAAGGAAATATTTATTTAAATCACCTTCTTTATATTCTCTTTTTATAACTTTAATGGAACCATTCTCAGCAAGCTTCTCTAATTCTTTAGTCAATTTTGGGCTAATAACAGTAACCTTAGCTTTTGCTTGAAGGAGAGCTTTAACTTTTCGAGTAGCAGTCCTTCCTCCTCCAATAACCACACATCTTTTTTTATTTAGTTTTAGAAAAATAGGATATAGAATATTCAATTTCTTCTCCTTTTAATAAAATATATGAAATGTTGGTAAAAAAATGTTTACAATAGCCATAGAAAAAATAATAGCCATAAAACCAAAGAAAGATAAATAAGAAGTTATAATTCCTCCTCTACCAAAAAATTTCTTTATAACGCAACTAACTCCAAAAATAATCCATGTAAAAAGTGCAACTATTATTTTAGGATCCAAAATAGATTTCTCATAAACCACTTTAGAAAGCCATATTGTACCTGCAATAAGAGAGAAGGTGAGAAAAAAGAATCCAATATAGGAAGCTTTATAGTTCATTTCATCCAATATTTCTAAAGAGGGAAGTCTTTTATAAATTATTCCAAAATGTTTAGATTTTATGTCATAAAAAAGCATTAAATACATAATTCCATAAAGAGCAGCAATACTAAAAGCAGAGTAACCAAAAGCAGCAAACCCAGAATGAATTACTACATAAGAACTTCGTAAAATAGGATTTATTTCAGAAGAGTAAGTTATATTTGCTGAGGATAAAGTTTGAAAGAGAAATACTATAATAAGAACAAAAAAACCAGTCGACTTCACTCCAATTTTATATTCAATATAAAAGTAAATAAGAATTATGGCTAAAGCTAAGATTGATAATAATTCAAATATAGAGGCAATTGGAAAATGTTTGAAAATTATGCTTCTCAAAACAGTATAAATAATATGGAATGAAACTGAAATAAATAAAAGAGGTCTTAAAGTTCTCTCAAAAAAAGGATCATCTTTAAAAAAGTAAAGTCCATAATTAATGGTTAAAGCAATATAAAAAATCGGTAAAAAAGTATTTAATAATTTAATAACAAACATTATTATTATAATAATATAAAATGCATTTCAAAGTACATATTATAATTTCCAACTATTCCTGTCAAGATTGTCGTATTTTTAATTAAAAAATAGTCGGGAAATTTCACCCAAATTTTTACTGAATTTTAAAAATAATATTAATAAAAAAAGAAATTGTGACTATTCTTGACTTTTTAAATTAATTGGTATGAATTTTGCATACTAAAACTATAGAAAAACTAAAAAAGGAGGCGCAATGAAAATTTCTAAACTATCATATTCATATTTGTTGGGTTTGCTCTGATCTCGCTTTTAATTTCTGCTCAAACTAATGCTAGTTATGTAGGAGCAGATACTTGTAAAACTTGTCATGGAAAGTACTATGTGAATTGGAAAGCTTCAGGTCATGCAAATATGCTTCGAAAAGCTGAAAATGCAAGGAAAGCAGGAGTACCTAAACCTGATTATGTAGGATGGGATGATATTCTTTATGTTGTTGGCTTCAAATGGAAAACAAGATACTTAGACAAAAGTGGTTATTTTATTACTGAGAAAGGAAAAAATCAATTTAATATTGAAACTGAAAAATGGGCAGATTATCACGCTGGTGAAAAGAAAAAATATACTTGTGGAGAATGCCACACTACAGGATATGATGAAAGAGGAAGCACAGGGTATCCTGGAATTGTAGGTAGTTGGGCTTTTGAGGGAATTCAATGCGAAGTCTGTCACGGTCCTGGAAGTAATCATGTCAAGACTCAATCTCCAGTTGATATTTCAGTAGATACTTCAGCTGCTTTATGTGGACAATGCCGTGTCAGGGGAGAAGATTTAAGTATTATTCCTGCTAAGGGAGGATTTATTCGCCATCATGAACAATATCAAGAGCTATTACAAAGTCCACATAAAAATATGGAATGTGTAACTTGTCACGATCCTCATAAAAGAGCAGGATTATCCACTTATGGAAAATTCGATTGTAATTATTGTCATTTACCTCAAGCAAACGATTATGAAGGAACAGAAATGGAAGAAGCTGGAGTAACTTGTATTGATTGCCATATGGCTTATTTGGTTAAAACAGCAATTAAAAGAGGTCCTTGGGAAGGAGATATAAGGAGTCATTTATTTAGGATAAATATAGATCCAAATGCTCCCCAATTTACACCTGATGGTAAACAATCTAAAGGGTGGATTACGTTGGGTTATGCCTGTTTAAGATGTCATGCTGATAGATCCGTAGAGTGGGCTTCCAGTAAAGCTCCTTTAGTCCATTAAAAAAATAATAAATCTTTTAAAAGGAGGTGATAATCTAAAAGGATAAATTTAATAAAAATTATGGTTTGATATAACAAAACAAAATACAAAAATCCAAGTGCTAAAAAGGAGGAGAAATGAAAAGAAGAGTTAAAGGATATATATCTATTGTATGTGTGGTTATTTTTGCTTTTTATTTTCTATATATTTCATACGCTCAAGAAAAGTCAACTATTAAGGCTAGTTTCGTTGGTTCTGATACTTGTAAAGAATGTCATGAGAACATATTTAAATCGTTCAAACTTACTATTCATGGAAAAATAGCTGATTTTGAAGCAAAAGGTCAAATTATTGGTTGTGAATCCTGTCATGGTCCAGGAAGTGCTCATGTTGAAGAAGGTGATCCTGAAAAAATTGTTTCTCTTAAAAAATTGACTCCTGAGGAAAGATCTACTGTTTGCTTAAAATGCCATAAGGGAGGTTATCAAATTTCGTGGTTTAGTAGTACTCATGCCATGAGCAATATTTCTTGTACAGATTGTCACAGTCCTCACCAGACTGAGGGAAAATTTCTACTTAAAGCTAAAGATCCAAAATTATGTTATGAGTGCCATCGAGAAAAAATTGCCCAAATGAATTATCCTTCCCATCATCCAATAAGAGAAAAGAAAATGAACTGTTCTGCTTGTCATGATACTCATGGAACTCGAAGAGCAAATCTTAGAGCAGATACAATTAATGAATTATGTTTTAGTTGCCACCCGGAAAAACAAGGACCTTTTACCTATGAACATGCTCCTGTTGTGGAAAACTGTTTAATTTGTCACAATTCTCATGGAAGTATTGCTAATAATTTAGTGAAGCAAAATGAACCATATCTTTGTATGCAGTGTCATCCAGGTCATGAAGATTATTATCACCCTGCAGTAACTAATCCTGAATGGCGTATTAGTTTTTATACTAAGTGTACTCAATGTCATTCTCAAATTCATGGTTCAGATTTTCCATCAATGACTACTGGAAAAGGACGTTTTATTAGGTAAAGGAGGTTAAAATGAAAAAAAAGATATTTATTATAATTTCTTTTATAGTTTGTATGATTTGGCTTGTTCATCCATTATTAGCTAATTTCAAAGAAAAGGTCCCTCTGAATCAGGATAATGAAATCCCAATCTTAATAAAAAGACAGTTATCTGGGAAAAATTTTATTTTTTTAAAAGAAAAATCAAAATCTTCTAAAAATCCACAGTTCTCATTTTACATTGCTCCTCGCTATAGATTATTAACCTCAAAAAAAGAAGATTTGCCTATACTTATCTCTGGACTTTCTGGAGGAAGAGTAGCTGAATATTTAACTGCTGAGTCTTATCCTGGAGCTGATTTTTACCTAAAAGGAGTTATTGGAGAGAAAAATTATATAGATGTGGAAGGTTCTTTTATTCATCCTGATGAGCAAGAATATTATGCTAATTTAGATATTGGGCGGATAATCAGAAGCATAACCGATGTTAATCGATTTATTCATCGTTTAGATCATGACCCTTTAACTAATGTTAAAGACTATCATGAATTCGTTTTTATTGATAGCAATCCAACGGATGAATATATAACTACCAGGACTGAAATAAAGAATAAGACAGAATTAGTTATTCCTCAGTTCCCTCAAATGAAATTTAAAGCGAATGTAAGATATATGATTGAGAAAGGGCATCAACAGGCAAGGACTTTAGATGTTTGTTTTACTTGTCATATTGATGCTCAAACTCAAGAAATTGATCAAAGAACAATGGAATTTATATTAGGCACAGAAGTGAATGTCAAACCAGTTACTGTTAGTTATTCTTTCCTGTCCAGAAGATTTGACGATCAAGCTGCGCCTTTGACACATGTTTATACAGGATTACCATGGTTTGCTGTATTAGGAAAACAAGAATTTGCTCATATACCAGATTCAGACAAAACTGCCTATAATGTGAAAGCAAAAATTGAAGTCCTTAATAAAACAGATTTATTTGGAAGTTATACAATAAGCAAAGTAAAAAATAAACACAATAATGGTGAACTTGATTTAAAGAATTTTCTTTCTCGATTATCAAGTAATGTGATTAAAGGATTGAGAATTGCTTTTAATTTTCAGAAAGAAAAATATGATAACCATATTAAAAATACTATATCCCGTGATACTTCAATGGCTGGAGTGGATGTCTTTTATCGTGTTCCTAAGTTGAAAGTCAATTTAAGAGGAAAATTTGAATGGCAAAAGGTAAAGAGGAGTAATTTTGAAATTGGAGAAACAAAAAGATATATAACATATTTGAGCGCTTCCTTTTATCCCTCTTCAAAATTAAATGGATATATTCGATATAAAAGAAAAGACATCGATAATCCCTTTGCTTTATTAGAAGACAAATCTCCTTTAGCACCGACTCAAGAACTTCTGATGACCAGTTTATATATAGATATTAATGAATTAATATGTGGTTTAAACTTAACACCTGTTAGTCGATTCTCTATTGGAGGAAATTTCTTTTGGAAATCCGCTAAAAATAAGGACATTAATTCAAAGGAAAGTTCATACAATTTAATAGCAAATTTGTGGTGCGCTCCAATCAATAATCTAAACTTTACTGTTTCATACACTCTTCTTAATAGCGAAGTTAAAAACAATCTCATTTATGGAACTCAATATGGTTTTGCAATCCAAGATATAGATGTTCCATTTGACAGAAAAATGGATACCTTCCTTGTTGCTTTGAATTATAATCCAATTGAGAAACTATATTTAATGGTAGATTATTCTTTTTCTAAAGGTAAGGCGCATTTTGACTCTTCAAATATTGCTATTGATATTGCACAACTTACAGACTTAGATATTTCTCATATTAGAATTTCTTCTGGATTTAGTTATTATTTCACTAAAAATATAGCTTTGTTAGGAAAATATAAATTTGAAAACTATAAAGATGCAGCCTGGTCTCCTGAATATAACGGAAAATTCCATATAATTTATTTTGGATTTGGCTGGAAGTTTTAAAAAATAACATAACCAAAAATTAATTAATTTCTTTACTTCATATCTAATTTCTTATAAAATAAATGTCTATTTTTTTACTTTTCTTATCGTTTTTATAATCATAATACAAATGAATAAGAGAAAGAATGAGGCTTAATAGTAAAATTATTTTAATTTTAATTCTTTTGCCAATCTTAATTAATAAATCAGGAGAAAGTGCAATTTCTAAGAAACTATCTTGTTTTGAATGCCATGATGATGTCCGAATTATTTCTCTGTCTCACAAAGATTTTGAATGTGTTGATTGTCATGCTAACATCCAAGAAATACCCCATCAAGAAAATCCTTTAAAAGAACTTAGAGGAAAGAAACTTTGTTCTCAATGTCACGAAGAGATGACCATTAATCTTAATAATAGTGTTCATAAAGAATTCTCTTGTAAAAATTGTCATGGTGCTGCTCATGCTGTTTTTACGCAAACAATAAAAGCTTGTGCAAATTGTCATAACAAAGAATTTACTGCTTTCAAAGAAAGTATACACAGTGATATTCTTGAATGTGCAACTTGTCATGGAGATTCTCATAAAATTATTCCAGATTCTGAACTTGCCTCTCCGGTATCTCCTTTAAACCAGATTGAGACCTGTGGAAAATGTCATGAATCTCCGCCAAAGCTTATTCATGGTTTTCTGGAGAGCGTCCATGGTCAAGCTCTCGTTCTTTCAGGATTAGCAATTGCTCCATCTTGTGCAGATTGTCACAAAAGTCATGGAGTCTTTCCACCTACTGATAAAAGATCTACAGTCTCGCCCAGAAATGTTCCTGAAACTTGCGGAACATGCCATAGATATATTGTTGAGAAATGGATAAAAAGGAGTGCTCATGGCAAAAGATGGAAACAAGATAAAGAGGGACCTGTTTGCATTACTTGTCATACCTCACATAGTATTGAAGAACCTCGCATTGGAATTGCTCGGCTGAAATTTCCTGAGACTTGTGGTGGTTGTCATGGGGAAAATTATTCCAGTTATCGCGACAGTTTCCATGGCCAAGCTACAGACCTTGGCTTTATTACTGCAGCTACATGTTCAGATTGTCATACTCCTCATGAGAATCTCTCTAAAAAAAATCCATATTCCTCAATTCATTCTACAAATCTTCAAAAAACATGCGGAAAATGTCATGGAAAAGTTACAGCTGCTTTTACAACTTTCAATCCTCATTTAGATCCAAAAGACCCTTCTCAAAACCGTTACGTTTATTATGTTTGGCTCTTTATGACAGGACTTATTGTAACTGTTTTTGGATTTTTTGGTTTTCATACAATCTTATGGTTTCAGCGTTCTTTAATAGGATTCATTAGAGGAGAATTTAAAACTATTCAAAGAAAAGGAAAAATTTATATTCGCAGGTTTTCCTCAACTCACCAATGGATTCATGTCACAATTGTGATAAGCTTTCTCATATTAGCAGCTACAGGACTTCCTTTAAAGTTCCATTATACAGGCTGGGCAGAAACACTTTCCCGGATTCTTGGTGGAATATCAATAGCTCGTCTATTTCATAGATTTGCAGCCATTCTTACTTTTGGTTATGCATTCTTTTATTTAGGATATCTTTTCTATAAAATTTTTATCAAAGGTAATTGGAACCTACTTGCAGGTTGGCGTTCTATGGTTCCTCGATGGAAAGATTTTGTAGATCTATATCATAATTTCCGATGGTTTTTTTATCTCGGACCTCGTCCTAAACTTGACCGATGGACTTATTGGGAGAAGTTTGACTTTTTTGCTGTTTTCTGGGGAATTCCTATTATAGGATTATCAGGATTAATGCTTTGGTTTCCTAAATTTTTTAGTAAATTCTTACCAGGTTGGGTATTAAATGCTGCATATGTGGTTCACAGTGATGAAGCACTCCTTGCAGTAGGGTTTATTTTTCTCTTTCATTTCTTTCATAACCATCTTCGTCCTGAAAATTTTCCTATAGATCTTGTAATTTTTACAGGTCGACTTCCCTTAGAACGCTTTAAAGAAGAAAGACCTATTGAGTATAAACGTCTGGTTAAAAATGGGGAATTAAAAAATTATATTGTTCCTCCCCCTTCTGAGTGTCATCAAATAGCTGCAAATATTTTTGGTTATGCTTCCTTTATTGTTGGAATTTTATTAATAATCGCTATTCTTTGGTCAATTGTTGTATAAATTTTTCCTTTTTAGAATTTTATTTTAAATATTTTTATTTATATAATTTTATAATATTTTATACTTATTCAGCTGGCTTTGGATGAGCTATTTTTCCCCAGAACTCCTGAAGGTTGAATGTCTTTATTTTATGATATTTATGGTCAGGTTTATGGCATTTTGTGCAGAGTGCTTCTTTCTGAGCATCAGTATCTAATATAATCAGCCCTTTTTCTATAGCTAAATTTCTATCTTTCATTGCTTTCAGAGACTTATATCCACTTCCTGGGCCATGGCAAGCTTCACAACCAACTCCTTCTTCTTTGAATTCTGGAGCTAATGAAGCATATGGAGAATGACATTCAAGACATTCTGCACTTTCTGAAGGAGGGGTAGTCAGTCCCGCCTTATTTGCTATTTCAATTGCTTTGTCACTTTTTAAAGTTTCAAAAGCTTTAGAATGAGGACCTTCTAACCACTTTCCATATTGATTTCCTCTTTTCTCTGCCTTGTGACAAATTTTACACTTATTAACTCCCACATAAGTGAACTCTTGAGCCATTAAACCAATTAAAATAATAACTCCAAAAAAAACAAAAACAACAAAAAATAATGAACTTTTCTTCATCTTTCCTCCTTTCTTTTTATTCATTGATAATATAATATTTTAATGAAGAATTTTCTAATTTAACTCTAAACTCCATCATTTTAAGAAACCATCTATATGCTCATGACAACGAGTGCATGTTTTTCCTTGTTGATGCTTGTGACTCTTGATATCAGGGTAGTTATGCTTTCCAGTGTTTACATGACATGTATCGCAGACACCATCCCACACACCATTTCCATCCTCGTCACCATCACAGAATGAATGGAGAGTGGGATCACCAACATCTGTTCCTCTACTTTCAAAAACTACAGGACGAAGACTACCATCCTGTCCTATTACATAATCTAAAACAAGTTTAATATTAGTGCCACCAAGCCAGTTTGTAACATTATCGTGAGGATCATGGCAGTCCATGCAAGTATACATATCTGGTATATGATTAGCAGCCTTAAGTGATGAAGCTCCTCCTGGAGCATGACAGGTTAAACAAGTATTTTCAGCATCTATTTCCTTTTGCAATTTTGGTCCTTTTGTAGAATGCATACCATGGCAGTAATCACATTGATGAACAGGAATTAAAGCTTCAGTTTTAGGTGAGTTAAATATTATAAAAATTAGACTTAGTCCAATTATAAAAATAAATAAAATTATAATATATTTTTTTCTCATTATTTTACTACTCCTTCAAAAATTTCAATTCTTGAATTTTGATAAGAAGTAACAAAAGCATCACCTTTTTTATTAATTACTATATCAAGAGGAATTCGAAGTTGACCCTCATCTTCTCCATATTCTCCAAAAGTGGTAATTAATTTACCAGAATGACTAAAAATAAGAACACAAGCTTGTTTTGGATCAACTACATATATTCTTCCCTGTTCATCTACTGCTATTCCTTGAGGTCTATCTACCACACTTGAGAACCATCCACCTCCAATTGTTCTTAACCAATTTCCTTCATAATCGAATATTTGAATTCTTTTATTAAGAAAATCACTAACTATTACTTCCATATTGTTTTCATCTATTGCTATACCAGTTGGAAAATTAAATTGGCCATAATCCTTTCCTGAACCACCAAAGCTTGAGCGAAAAGAACCATCAGGATTGTAAATTTTAACTAAATTCTCATCACTTGCAACAACATAAATTAAGCCGTTTGAAGCAATAGCAATATCATTTGGCCTTTTTATTTCACCTTCTAAACAATATTTAAACTTACCTTTAGGAGTATAAACTTCAATTCTATTATAACTGTTATTCCCCACATAAATCCGACCTTTTCGATCCACAGCAACACCTAAGGGATTTCCATTTATTGAAATAGTCCTTATTATTTTTAATTTTTTCTTAGTGATTTTTATAATTGCAACAAATTTTTTCTTAAAATCACTCACATAAATCCTATTTCCATGTCCTATTGCAATTCTTACAGGTGAAGTTAAAACCTCATGTTCATGATGTCCAATTACAGCAATATTTTCTTGTGTAGAATAAGCTAAACTATTTTTAAATAAAAAACTTAAAAGGAGGAGTAGACTAAAAAAATAAATAACTAATTTCTTTATTTGAATTCTTAATCCCATAACTCCCTCCTTATATGCTTTAATAAATAGCAAAATTTATAAATAGATTTAAGAAAATATATAATTTTTTCATAGCAAAGTAATGGGTCGTCTAATAAGAAATCGAATATCCCACCAAGTACCTCGATTTTCATTATAAAGAGAACTATATAAAGAAGTAATTAAAAATAATTGAAATTCACCAATATTTCTCATAAATCTTGCACCTGCAATACCATAATATGTTCCATTTACATATTCAAATCTTCCATTTAAGTCAGCTCTGAAAAGGATAGCATTTATAGAACCAATTGTTAATTGCCCAAATCTTCTTTTATAAGAAACATTTCCCCATAAAAAATCATTTATTCTTAATTCAAGTTTTGAGCGCAAACTTGGGAAAGTAAATAAAATACCTGAATTATTCTGGTAAAAACGAATTGAAAGACCTAAGGATTTAGTAATTTGAATGAAATGAAAGGTGGATATATCTATTCTTACTTGAGACCAACTACGAGACCAAGAAAGACCTCCTGAGAAACTTCGATAATAAAGAGATGGAATGATGAGTCTTTTTCCATAATCAAAACCTAATTGAGCTCGCAACTCACCTTTTCCTAATTCTCTTCTTGTTATGCTTTGAAACCCTATACCAGCTCCAAATCCTTGTTCATCATCTCCTTTCATGTACATAATTCTTAATTTTGGAATTAGTGTAAAATTCCATTTACCTTTTGTAAAAGTGCGAGCAAAAGATGTTTGAAAATATTCCTCTGTATAAGAGAAATTAGGAATTTTTTGAAATCTAAATCCTGGTTCAATTTGAAAGGAAAAATTTTTACTTTTCCAATATTCATATCGAGCTGAGCTATTTAACCATTTATAATTTGGAAGTAAAGTAAAATTGCCATTCAAATAAAATCTATGGCCTGCTTTTATTCTGTTAAAATTAACATTATAATTAGCTAAGTCACCAAATTTATGATATATAAAAGTTGTATCTGATAAAATATCACGCGAAAGATATTTCAATCTACCCCGAATTCTTAATGAGTCATACCACATGTAATCATAATCAGAATAATTACCTTCTAAATTAGCGCTAAATTTCCCAACTTTATAATTTAAATTACCAAAATATTGTTTTAATTTAATATCCTTAAAAGAATTTGTACCTTTAAAGGAAAAAACAGAACTCGTATAGCCAATTCTTATTTTTGGCAATTTAGGTAGACTTAATCTATGATAAATAGACCATCTTTTTTCTATACGATGGGCATAAAAAAAAGGAGAATCATTTTTACTAATACCTCTAAAAGCACTAAATGAGAAAGAAACTGGACGATTTTGAAAAAGATTAACTTGAATATTATAAGGAGAATAACGAGATGATTTTAAATTTTCATAAAATGGAATTCCTTTATATTTTTCGCGAAACAAATAAAAATTAGCTTTAAATTTAAGAAAATTTGGGTGATATATATATCCTTCTACATCAAGGGAGATATTTCCTGTTCTTCTAAAAAAATCTTCTTTTTCATATATACCAGAAAACTGAGTAAGCTGAAATTCTTGAGATAGAAAAACACGCAAACTTTGTATTTGGGAATGGGATGTTTGGAATACGAAAAATATTAAAATTATGAATATTATTAATTTTACTCGCTTTTTTATCATTTTATTTAGGGCTCAGGACAAAAGCCCTGAGCCCTTTAAGCTAATTATAGATTATGACAAGTTGTGCAAAGTTGACTCTGGTTAGATGTTATTCTAAGAAACGCATCCAAGCCAGTTTTATTATGAGGCTCATGACAAGATGCACAAGTCATTACATTAGAATTAGCGCCAAAAGTAAAAAGTCTAATACCTGCAGTTGTTACAGAGCTCGAAGAATTATAATCAGAAGAAGGTAATGGTCCTCCCTCAGTATCATTTAAATAAACAAGGTCAATAGGATGGTCATTTGTCAATTCTGATCCTAAATTTGCATCACCAGTGACATAAATTGTATCTTGTGAACCATCATAATCAGCTGGAGGATTTAACATTTGTCCAATTGCTGTTGTAGTTCCATCATGACAAGACATGCACATTAATGTGTGTGAGGTATTACTGGTTAAAGGATCTGTGTAAGTACCGTCATATACTGAGTAATCTGTTGCACTAACATTTCTATTCCAAAGATATGAAACTCGAGTATCAGTATTTGCATTGTGAGGAGTATGGCAATAGACACAGATTTGAGAAGTTGCTCCCACAACTCCGCCAAACGTCCTAAGATCATGACTTGAATTAACAATCGAAGCTAAAACAACCCCAATTCCACCAATCACTGAGAAAGCTAAAAGCAGAATTAAAAGCTTTTTCATTTGTACCTCCCTAAAATTTTTTCACATTAATTTTCACGTTAAATTTCATTGCAAAAATCATGCCAAAATCAATCGGAATACTCGATTTTAATTGTTTATCCGAGTGTGCTTTATTTTATTATTATTGAAAGAATTTAAAAAGATTTTTCAATTTAAAAACGAATTTTTACCCAATTTTATGGGTTATTTCACCCAATAAATTTAATATTCTGGAAGGGGAGCTTTTTCACCAGAAGCTATATATTGAAAAATCTGTAGTCTCCTATTCACCTGATCTAAAATATAAATACGATCTTTTTCATCTATATGAATACCTATTGGTAAAATAAATTCTCCAGGATCCACACCAGGTGAACCAAATGCAAGATACACTCTTCCATAAATATCAAAAATTTGTATATTATTAAACCAAGCATCTGCAACATAAATATGATTTTCAGAATCAATTGCAATTCCTTTTGGTCTCATTAAATTTCCAGGTCTCCTTCCAGGCTCACCAAATATATTTAATACTTCACCTTCAGGAGAGAGAATTTGTATTCGAAAATTTCCCATATCAGTTACATATATATTTCCTTTTTTATCAAGACATATATAATTAGGGAAATTAAAAGCACCTGGTTGACCACCTCTTTCCCCTATTGTTCTCAACAATTTACCTTTGAGATTATATACTTTTATATCATGACCACGAACATCCACAACATAAATTCTTTCTTTTTTATCATCAACCACTAATCCACCAGGACGTTGAAGCTTTTTTTGTATTTGCATTATAATATTTCCTTTTTTATTAAATCCAAAAATGCTTCTCTGATGCGTATCTGATACAAAAAATATTTTTTCCTTTTTAGAATATGCAATTCCTACAGGTGAAATTAATTTTATTCTGTTTCCAGTCCAAAAATTAACTTTTTTTCTTTTAGAATCAAGTATCACAACTCTTCTTCCCATTGTATCTGTAACATAAATTTTTCCTTCCTCATCTGTTGTTACACTATTTGGATAAAGAAACAAACCTTTCATTTTTATTCCAACAAGTCTTCTTAATATTTTCCTGAGCTTACTTTCACCAATAAATTCCTCAATTGTTCTATATTCAGCAATCCATCGAATTCTTGGTTTTTCAGGGGGTAATGGCCAAACAAACTCCTTAGTTTGTTTCTTTGAATACGTTAAATAAGGAGTATAAAGTAAAATTAATATTAAAATTATAATAACTTTTTTAATATTTGAACTTTGAATCATTAATACCTCCTCTACATATTTAGCATTTTCAATTTAAAAGCTCAATACAAACAAAGCATTTATGCTTTATTTTAGCTTCAACTCCTTATGAAACTAAAAACTTAAAACTAAAAGCTAAAAATTACAACTTAAAATTAAAAACTAATTATTTTAAACAAATTATAAAACTATAATTTTACGCTTTTAATTTTTGCTTTTTCGTTTTGTAAGCTTTTATAATTGCTATTTCTGATTTCAAAAATCATTGGAAATCCTTTATTTTCTTTAATATTAAAAGTTTAGAATTGATCCATTTTTTTATGAAATTTGTGACATTTAAGACAACTTAAGTCTATTTGTTCTTGTATAAATGGATTTTTGAATTCAAGGAGCAAAAAATCTTGAGGCTTTAATTTAGTTGATAAACCTGTATGTGGATTAGAATGACAATTAGAGCACTCATTTAAAGTTTCTTTAATAAGAACAAGGGATGAGTTTGAAGTATTATGTAATTGATGACACTTCCCACATTCTGTTTCTTTATGCCCAAAGTCAAATGTTATATTTATGTTGTCATGGCAAGTCAAACAAAGTTCATTTTTAGGTAAACGAAGTAAAGGAGGAAATGTACTCTGATGAGGCTCATGACAAGTTACACAAAGAACAGTTTTATTATTGCCAAGAGGAAGAGATATTTTATTTTTACTTAAAGACTTCATATTCACAGAAACACCTAATGGATGATCATCCATCATGTTTTTACCCAAATAACAAGATTCTGATAGTGAGCTAATTATTTCGGGAAATTCTCTTTGCAAAGTAATATTATCAGTATGACATCTCATACATAGAAGATCTCTCGTAGATAAACTTCCTTTTGGAGTTGTAAACTCTATAATTGAAATGCTCCTTGGAGAAGGAGAAAGATAAATAGATTTTGATGAATGAACAATGTGACAAGCTTGACACGAGTAAGTAGTAAAAGAAGGTTGAATTCTTTTTGATATAAGGAGAGATAAATGAGGCGATTTTCCCGAAAAAGTCATTTGATAAAGAATTAAAAAATAAATTAATTTTTTAATAATATTTTTAATCATGACATTTTCCACAAAAAACCTCAGGTGCATATTGAAAATAGAAAGAGAATGGAGAACCATGGGCATTGTGGCAAGTAGTACAAAAAATATTTTTAGATTCCATAGGATGCCTTTGAACAGGATGCAAAAATTCTTGATAATTTTCATTTAAATGACATTGAGTACATAATGAACGGATATCACTTAATAATAAAGATTTTTGAGAAGAACCATGGGGATCATGGCATAATAAACATTCATTATTTGCATAAGGTGAGTGTAAACGACCAGGCTTTTGCTCATGACAATCATAACAAGAAACTGTTATTTCTTGTGTTTTTTCCTCATGACATGCTGTACAATCATTAGGATCAAAAGCTTCATGTTTATAAGGAGTGTCTCCCTTTTTATCTACATGACAGTTAAGACAAAAATTATTTTTTATTTTATTTGTCATATGACATTGAGAACAAAGAGATTGAATTTCTTCATTTTCATGAAATTGATATTTTTTTCCATCTCCATGATAATTATTTGAAGGATAATAATGCAAAATAAGAGTTTTTCGATAAGCTTTACCATTTTTTAAAATAATAAGTGGAATCTTATTTTTCCCAGGCTTAAGTGATATTATCATATGAAAATAAGGTTTACTTTGAAATGCACGAATAATAGGAAAAGAAGTCTGAATATCATTTGCTTCTGCAATAATAACTACCCTTGAAAATTTAAATAAAGATTTATTTGGAGGAAATAAAAAAATATCAAAAGCAAATAAAGAAAAGACTATGAATCCTATTATAAACAAAAATAAAGTTTTTTTCATTTTCCATAAGTCTCTTTTTGATGACAAGCTGGCAGACAAGATTTATGTCCATTTTCTTCTTTTAGTTTTAATCGCATATACCAAAATTGGCCAAAAGGAATTTTTTCTTTTAGAAGATATTCTTGTCCACTTCCATGGGGTTCATGACATACCAGACATGTACGGCCTTTTCTTTGTTGAACATGAATTTTATGTAAATTTACATCCTCTCTTATAAATTGACTGTTGTTCCTAAAAATATCCTCTCTAGCATGGCATTGAAAGCATAATTGGTACTTTAAGGGTGTATATAATTCATAAAATCCTAAAGGAAGATAGTCTTTTAATAATTTTGGAAAATCAGAACTATGAGGAGAATGACAAGATGTACAATCATCTTCTGCTGGAGGATGAATAAAGTCTTTTTGCATTTGATTTTTAATTTCCTCATGACATTCAAAACATATATTAGACAAAGGTTTTGTTAAAAAATAGCTTTCCTGACTTCCATGAGGTATATGACATTCTAAGCACTCTCCTTCTGTAAAAGGTAAATGCTTAGACTCAATTTTCATATTCTCCTCATGACAATTCCAGCATAGCTTAGGAACTTCTTCTATTAATAATTGGGATGAAGCAGTAGACGAATGAGAGCTGTGACAATCAATACAGTCTGCTTCTTCGCTTGGGTGATAAAGACGAATTGAAGTATGACATGTTTGGCACTCTGATTCAGCTTCCTTCTTTTGAATCAATTTTAATGAATTGGCTGGAAAAAATGGAACATTCTGTATGAGTAAAACTATAATTCCAATTAAAAGCAAAGAAATCTTCTTATTTGAATAGAATTTGGTGAAAAATCCATGACCCATTTTTATTTCAATTATAACAAGGCCTATTTACTCAGTCAAATTCACAGATTGCTTGTTTTGCTTAAATGAACTTTCTTCTTTTAAATACTTAAAAATTTGGATGCGATGATTTAGCTGGTCTGCTATATAGATATAATCCTGCTCATCAATATAAATTCCTACTGGAAGGTCAAATTCTCCTAATTCTTGTCCAAGATGCCCAACATGAAAAAGAAAATTTCCATTTTTATCAAAAATTTGAAAATTACATAATGCGGAATCAACTATATAAATATGACCTTTGGAGTCTAATGCTATTCCCTTAGGCCTGGATAAATATCCTGGGCTATCTCCAAAACTACCAAAATCATTAATGAAATTTCCATCAGAATCAAATATTTGGATTCTAAAATTACCAAAGTCTGTAATGTATATTAGACCTTGCTTATCTACAGCAATAAAATTAGGAAAATTAAATTCTCCTTCTTTATAGCCTCTTTTACCTATTTTCTTAGCTATTTGTCCTGTCTTTATATCAAAAGCTAATATTTCATGATTATAAGTATTGGCAACCCATAGCCAGCCTCTTTTTTTATCCAAAGCAATACCAACAGGTCGATTAAGCACTCCTTCTCTACCATAAGCCATTTTAAAATTACCTTCTTTATCATAAATAAAAATTCTATTTTGATAATTATCACTAACATAAACATAATTTTCATCTACATCAATTCCCTGTGGTCTCAATAATTTAATCTGACCTTTATTTCCAATAAAATAAGATTTTTTATCAATTGGGTCAAAAACAAGAATGCTTTTATATTCTAAATCCACTATAAAAATTTTCCCTTCATTATCTACAACTAAATTTATTGGCCGATACAATTTTTTTGTTAGTTTTTTTTCTCCCGTTAATATTTCAGCTAATCTTTCACTGAATGAAATCCCAAAATCTCGTTCACTTGAAAGCTGTCCGACCAACGCTATTCTTGGTTTCTTAGGTGGAGAAGGCCATAATAAATTTTTAATCTCTTTTTTGAAAATTTCATTTTGAGAAACACAATTAATTATTAAAGTAATTCCCATTAAAGAATAAATTAGTAAATAAAAGGTTTTTTTATTACCTGTCATATTTCCTTTGAAGTGTTAATTTTACATGCAAAAATTATACCATATATTAAATTAAATTTTTGAAATAACTTATTGAAATTAAATATGTTAATTTTGGTAATAATTTTTATTTAATATTACAACTTTATATATTGGGTATTTTCACCCATTTAATGAGTCTAATTACTAAATTTTAATATATTTACAAAAATTTAATAATTGGCATAATAGAAGAGTTTTAGTAAAATTTAATTTCTTGGCATATAAATTGCATAAATGACATATGAACTTGTGAGTTTTCAAATAATTTTAAAGGGCTTTTATGAAAATTTTTTTACTAAATTAAAAAGGAAAAGCTAAAAATGAAAAACTACAGCTTAAAACTAAAAACTGTTTTTAATTTTTAGTTTTTCATTTTAAGTTTTTAGTTTTAATTGGAGGTTAAAATATAAATGTCAAAAAAAATAGAAACTCGGCCGATTCGACCTGATTTTCAAATTAAATTCATTTTTAAATTTTTAATTATTATTTTAATAGCTTTCTTAACTGCTTCTTTTCTTTTGTATTTAATAACTAATGAAAAATTGGATATTTCCTATTTCTACTCATTATATTTTCTTAGTCAATTAAATCGCAATTTAATAAAATACTTATTGTATTCTTTTTCTTTTCAATTAATTACAATTACTACTGCAACTATTGCACTTGCTCTATTTGCCTCTCATAAAATTGCTGGACCTTTATTTCGTTTAGAAAGAATTAGTGAGCAAATAGCTCGAGGAGAGTTTCCAAAAGAAGTAAGAATTAGAGCTAAAGATCAAGTTAAAAGTTTTGCTAATTCTATGGATAATTTAGTTAAAGAAATGAAGAAGAAAATAGAAATAGTTATTTCCTCTATTGAAAATATTAGAAAAAGAAGACAAAAAATGGATGTGCTTTTTAGTGAAAAAAAATTAGATTTGTTCAAAAAAGAATTCAATATTATTAAAAAGGAAATAAATGCAATAGAAGAAACTTTAGAATCATTTAAAACAAAATGAATTTTATAAAAAACAAATTAATTAATTTTTTAATAGTGGTAATATTAATTGTATTATCATGGTTTCTAATTGTTCCTCTCACAAAAGATTATCCTCATACAAGGGATGGAGAATGTAATCGCTGTCATTTAAATGAACCTATTAAAGAAGTAGAAGGGAAAAAGATGCTTTTTGTCAAAGATATAGATAATCTTTGTGAAGATTGCCACCAATTGTCTCGAGCAACTTCTCATCCAACTGGAATAATACCTTCAATGGAAATTCCAAAAGACTTTAGTTTGGATTGGATGAATAGATTGACATGTGCTACCTGTCACGATATTCATCAAGAAAAAGAGAAAAATCCATATCAATATCTTTTAAGAAGACCAATAGCTGGAAGACCTTTTTGTATTTCCTGTCACCGAGAATTACCAAGAGAAGAAAAATTTTCTGAACATAAATTAGCTATTGGATTAGCTCATCTTGAGCCAAAATATTATATTATAGATAATAGGACACCAATAGATTCTTTATCCAGAAAATGTCTCAGCTGTCACGATGGAACAATAGGAAAAATGGCTAATAATATAATTGTTGGAGCAGGAAAATGGCAGCATGGACCTTCTATAGGGATTTCTCATCCTATTGGAGTTGATTATAGATTGGCTTATAGTCAGAATATTGAGGAATTAAATCCACCTGAGAGTTTAAATCCCGCAATTAAATTTTTTGATGGTAAGGTCGGATGTTGTTCATGTCATAATCCTTTCTCAAAACATCCCAATTACTTAGTAATGAGCAATAGAGGAAGTGCTCTATGCCTTGAATGCCACCGAAAATAAGGAGGAAATAATGAAAAGAAAAATGAAAAGACCATATAGGAGGAGACACTATTTTATCAAAAAGAAGCTCCAATTATCTTTTATTCTGAAATTTTTTATATTAGCTTTAGCATCATCAATTATAGTAAATATTTTCCTTTATTTTTTATTAAATAAAAGAATAGAAGAAACTCTTTACTCAGCTCACATAGCAGTGAAAACATCAGGCGAAATAATTATGCCCTATTTAATTCTCATAAATTTAGGAATAATACCAATAATCACCCTAATTTGTCTTATTTTAATTAAATCCTATGTTAAGAGAATATCTGGGCCTATTTTCAGATTTCAAAAAACAGCACATGAAATAGCTCAAGGTAATTTATCCTTAAAAGTAATTTTAAGAAAAGGAGATCAATTATTTGAATTACAAGATAAATTTAATCTAATGATTGATGGATTAAAAGAGAAAATAAATGACATGAAATTTTACTTAAATGAAATTAAAAAATCAGAAAATGAATTAAATAAATTCATGATTGAGCAACCTCGAAATATGGAGAAAATTAGCAAACAAATGAATTTATTTTTCCAAAACATTGAAAAATTGAATAAGAAAATAAAGTTTTTTAAATTTAATTAATTACTCACAATTGCTTAAAGCTGTACGAGCTACAGTTTTTATTTGTTCAGCTTTAAAGGGCTTGTCAATAAATGAAAAGGCTTTAAACTTTGAAGCTAATAAACGGATTTGAAGTGTTCCGTAAGCAGTAATAATTACTACTTTTGTTTTTGGGGATATTTTTTGTATTTCTTTTAAAACTTCAATACCATCAATACCTGTCATTCTCAAGTCAGTAAAAACTAAATCATAGTAAGTTTCATCAATTTCTTTTAATGCTTCCTCTCCGCTTTCCACAGCTTTTACCTCATAACCACTTTGAGAAAGAATCTTAGTTAAAGACCAACGAATAAGTTTTTCATCATCAACTATTAATATTTTCTTGGCCATAATCTAATTACCCCTTTGCATATTTTATGCCAAAATAAAAAATTTTTTAAATAATTTTTATATTTATTATTTTCAATAACTTAAATTTCATTTTTAAATTTTATGAAAATTAATTAAAGAGTGGTTCGACTCAGAATGTGGGTGAAAAAACCCATTCGTTTTTAAACTATTAGATTTTATCCCCCCAATTAAGTTGAACCCCCTCACACATAATATTATTTTTTAAATTATTTTTATTTAAAATTAATTTTTAAATTAAATTTTTTAATTTTATAGCGAAGAGCATCTCGACTTATATCTAATAATTTAGCTGCTTTTGTCTGATTCCCTTTAGAAAGCTCTAAGGATTTTATAATCAATTGCTTCTCAACTTCTTTGAGAGAAATACCAGTCTTAGGAAAATCAAAAAGAGAAATTTCTTGTTTTATAGAAATATGGTTCAATTTTATTGGTAAATATTTCGTGGTTAGATAATTTCCATCTTCGAAAATCATTGCTCTTTCAATTGCATTTTTAAGTTCTCTAACATTACCTGGCCAGTCATAATTTAAAAAGAGAGTTTCAACTTCTTTTTTTAAGCCTTTGATTTGTTTTCTAAACTTAATATTAAATTCTGAAATAAAATAATAAGCCAATGGAATAATGTCTTCTTTTCTTTCTCTCAACGGAGGAATAAAAATAGGACATACATTTATCCTATAATATAAATCTTTTCTAAATCTTCCTTCTTGACAAGCTTTTTCTAAATTTTGATTTGTAGCTACAATTATTCTTAAGTCAACAGAAATATCTTTTATTCCACCAAGTCTTTTAAAAGTCTGGGTTTCAAGAAATCGTAAAAGTTTTGCCTGAAGAGTAAGTTTCATAGTACTTATTTCATCCAAAAATAGAGTACCTCCATCTGCTAATTCAACTAATCCCTTTTTTTGAGATTTAGCATCTGTAAAAGCACCTTTTTCATAACCAAAGAGCTCACTTTCTAATAGAGCATCAGGAAGAGCAGAACAATTCAGTGCAACATATGGATTATTACTTCTTCTACTATGATAATGAATTACTTTAGATATTAAATCTTTGCCTGTTCCACTTTCTCCTTCTAAAAGTATAATTGATGCTTCACTTTCTGCAACTTTTCTAACAAGCTCTTTTACTTCTTTAATTTCTTTTGATTCTCCTATAATTTGATCCAAACTGAATTTTTTCTTTTCTTTTTCTTTATAAGAGGCTATTTCTCTTTTAAGAGAAAAAGCTTCTAAGGCATTTTTAATTGTATTTTTGAGTTCTTCAAAATTAAAAGGTTTTGTAATAAAATCATATGCACCCAATCGAAAAGCATTAATTGCATCTTCTATTACACTATAAGCAGTAATCATTATTACAGGCAAATCTGGAAATTTCTTTTTTAATTTTTTTAAAACTATTGTTCCATTGTCAGTTGGAAGCTTTACATCTAATAAAACTAAATCAGGATTATCCTTAATACATATATTTAATACATCCTGACTATTATCAGTTTCTAATACCTCATAACCCCATTTTGTCAATTTTTTTCGAAGTGTTAAACGAATTAAATCTTCGTCATCAACAATTAATATTTTTTTATTCATTATTTATACTACCTTTTTAATGTAAAGGGGCAAAGAAATAGTAAAAGTTGTTCCTTTGCCCTCCTCACTTTTTACTTCAATGGTTCCTTGATGTTTTTCGATAATTCTTTTACAAATAGAAAGCCCTAAACCTGTTCCCCTATGTTTTGTTGTAAAAAAAGGTTTAAAAATTTTTGATAAGTTTTCTTTTTTAATACCTTGGCCATTATCTGATACTAATATTTTAAAACGATTATTTTTATCCTCAACAATTTTTATTTCTATTTTTCCTTTAGTTTCAATAGCTTGGATACTGTTTAAAATAAGATTAAGAACAACTTGTTGAATTTGATCAGGATCTATGTATGCATAAGTAATATTTTTTGAAGGGAAAAAATTAATCTCAATTTCTTTTCTTCTAATTTGAGTCTTAGCCAAGTTAATTACTTGATTTATACATCTACTCAAATCAGTTCGAATGAATTTAGGCTCCTTTGGTTTAGCATAGCTTAGCAAATCTTGAATAATGGTTTCTATTCTTTCTGTTTGATTTAAAACCTCACTAATTATTTCTCTATGGGAATCCTCTTCAGAAATCTCCTCAGCAATTATTTCTAATGCAGTTTTTATACCTGTTATTGGATTTTTAATTTCATGTGCAAGGCCACTCGCCATTTCCCCAATAGTAGCTAAATGCTCAGCTCGCTGCATTTCTTTAAAATGCATTTCCTCTATCCTTTTATTAGCTTCATTTAATCTTTTTATCATAAGATTAAAGCTTCTTCCTAAACGACCTATTTCATCTTCTCTTTGGATGTCAACTTGGAGCTCTAAATTTCCATTTTGAACTTTTTTCATTTTATCTTCTAATTCAGCTATTGGCTCATTGATCAATTTATCTGATAAATGAATAATAATCACAGTTAGAATTGCCAAAGAAAAAATAGCAATCATAATTCCAATTTGCTGATTTTTTTGAAGAAGAAATAGTGTAGATTTGTAATTAATATCTGTATTTAGGATGCCAAGAAATTTTTTCTCTGAAGAATGGCATCGATAACACTTTGGTTCATTGGGAATAGGCTTCAAACTCCGAATTAGACTATTTGACTTGTCTATATAAAACTTTATGGTATTTTCTGAATTAAGACCTTGAATTTTTCTTAAAATGCTTTTATTAATTTTGTTTTTTATTTCCTTTGGATTGGAGGAACGAAGAATAACTCCTTCAAAGGATAAAATTCTTAATCCATTAATATCAGGATGCGTGGCAATTTTTTCTAAGATTTTCTGAACTTCTTCAACTTTACCTTCCTCCATTGCCATAGAGACAGAAAGCTCAATAGTGGAATCTAAAAGTTTAACTTTTTCTTCAGTTAAAGTTTGAATAATACTCTGTTGTGTTCTAATATAAATAGAAAATAATAATACGGCTGCAAATCCTCCTATGACAAAAATAAAGAAAATTATCTTTGTTCTTAAATCCCAACTTCCAAATTTCAACATTTTTCTATTATTTCCATCGATATACTATAAATAAATTTTAAAAAACTGTCAATTTATATTAATTATATCAGTATTTTTAAAATTTATATACTATAATTTTGATTGACAAAATCAATTTTATTAATTAATATTTTTAGTTATTTTAAAAATGAGGTCTAATAAAAATAAAAGTTTATTTCACTCATTATGGAAATCTTTTAGTTCTGTTAAATTAGCAATTACTCTTTTAACTATTATACTAATTGTTTCTATTATAGGCACACTAATACCTCAACAATTACAAGAAACTGAATATATTCATCACTATGGTAAATTAGCTAAAATAATTTTATTTTTAGAGCTAAATAATTTATATCATTCTTTTCTTTTTATTACTCTTCTTACTCTGTTCAGTTTAAACATGATTGTTTGCACTCTAAATCGACTTATTCCAACTTGCAAAGCAGTTTTTAAACCAAAAATTATAATTAAAAAGGAAGAAAGAAAAAATTTCACTTTTAAGAGTGAATTCATATTAAAAGGTAATTTGTCACAGAATTTAGCAAATATCTCTAAAATTTTAAATAAATATCACTATAGAATAAAAGAGAGAAAGGAAGGGGCGACAATTTGTTATTTCGCTTCTAAGGGGATTCTTGGAAGATTTGGTGCTGATATAGTACATTTTAGTATTCTAATTATTCTGTTAGGAGGTATAATTAGTGGAATAAAAGGATATCGAGAGCATGTTTCAATCTTGATTGGTTCCACAATTAAATTACCTCAGGAGAATTTTCTTTTAAGAGTTGATGATTTTAAAACAGAATACTATCCCACTGGTCATGTAAAGGATTGGAAAAGTACACTAACCATTATTGAAAATGGAGAAGAAAAAATAACTAAAACTATTGAAGTAAATCATCCTTTAACTTATAAAGGTGTTAGATTCTACCAATCAAGCTATGGATGGGATTGGAGGAGAGCTTTACTTACCATAAATATTAAAGAAAAAGAAAACAAAAATTTAATAGGTCAGGCAAAAATAAAAGTAGGAGAAAAATTTACTATTCCAGGAAAGAATTTGAATATTTATGCACTCATTTTCATTCCAGATTTTGTTATCGGTGAAGGCGGCCGAATATTCTCCAGATCTAATCAACCAAATAATCCAGCTGCCTTAATAGAAGGGAGAGAAAATGGAGAAATAAAATTTAGACAATGGATTTTTGCCAGATTTCCCAATGCTCATTTTTCACCTATGTCAGAATATAGATTTGAATTAATTGATTTTAAAGCACCTGAATATACAGGTATTCAAATCACAAGAGATCCAGGAGCAGTTTTTGTTTGGATAGGTTGTGGACTTATTATGATAGGATTAATAGCCAGTTTTTATATTTTTTATCGTCGCATTTGGATAATAATTAAATTAGAAAGGGACTTAGCATCCATTTGGATTGGAGGAACTACACGAAAAGGAAAATCCCAATTTAATAAAGAATTTAAGGATATAGTGGAAAAAATTAAAAAGGAGTGAAAGAAATGAGTGATAAAGATTTAATCTTAATTGCTTTCTTTATTTATGGGTTAGCTGCTATTTTTTACTTTCTTTACTTATTTAAAAAAACCAAATTTATTGGAAGAATTGCGGTTGGTTCAGTAATTCTCGGTCTTAGCGTTCATACATTAAGTCTTATTTTTAGAACAATAACTGCTGGCCATCTTCCTTTTTCAAATATGTATGAATCTCTTTCTTTTTTATCATGGATTACTGTAATTGCTTATCTTATTATTGAATTTAAATATAAACTCAAAACAAGTGGTGGATTTGTCCTTTTAATTGTGCTTGGTTTAATGGCAGTTATATCTTCTCCATTAATTCCAAAAGAGATTACTCCATTAGTTCCTGCTCTTCAGAGCCATTGGTTAACTCTTCATGTTTCAGTAACTTTAATTGGTGAAGCTTTCTTAGCAATTGCATTTGTAACCAGTATTTATTATTTAATTCAAGAAAAAAGAATTCGTTCAGGAAAAAAGGTTAAGTCTGGACCATCGATTGAAGTTTTAGATAATGTAAGTTATAGATGTATAGCAATTGGATTCTCAGTATTTACCTTAGGTGGACTCATTTTCGGCATGATTTGGGCTTATCAAGCATGGGGTTCTTATTGGTCTTGGGATCCAAAAGAAACCTGGACTTTAATTACTTGGTTTATTTATGCTCTTTATTTACACACAAGAATTGTAATGGGTTGGAAAGGGAGGCGCTCAGCTTATATAGCTATATTAGGATTTTTATCTGCCCTATTCACTTATTTTGGAGTAAATTACCTTTTATCCGGGCTGCATAGTTACACATAAATATTTCTACTATTTTCTACTGTATTGCAGTATGACTTTAATTTTCAATGGGAAGAAAATTCTTCTTTCCATGGAGGTAATACTTTAACAAAAATATAAAGAATGAGGAAAGGAAGAATTAAGAATCCTAAGGATACTAAAAGTCCCTCCACACCGCCGAGAGTCATTTTATAAGCAGTTAATCCTCTAAAGCTTTTTGAAAATAATTGTCCTCCTATTACTACATTCCATCTTGTAGCAAATATGCCAACTTGAATAAGCAATGTAGAAACAAAGTATATATGTTTTCTTAATTCTATAGGCAACCGAAATAATTTAACTGAAGCAAGTGCTCCTAAGGGTAATAACATTCCAATTAAAAGTTGAATAACTATTAAACTCGTAAATAATTTACCAGAAATTAATTGCGCAAGTATTTTAATGGACTCTTCTGACTCATATAAACGATGTAAAAAATCTAATGCTTCAAGAGAAAAATCAACAATCATAACATAAAACAGAAAACTGGCAAGTTTGTCTAAACAAACTATATCTAATTCTTCGCCGCGAAGGAGTGTTACTACCATATAAATTAATAATACTAATGCAATTCCTGACACAATAGCTGAAAAAAGAAATACAATTGGCATAAGTACGCTTGACCACCATGGATTAGCTTTTACTGAACCAAATATAAACCCAACATAACCATGAAGTAAAAATGCAGATGGAATTCCAATTATAGTTATAGCTTTGACTGCTTTTCTATCAAATTCAACAGATTTTTCTGAAGTATCAGTAGAAAATAAAGCGATAAATCTCTGAATCCACTTTTTAAATCCTCTTCCTTTATTAGACCAGAGAATTAAATCTCTTCTATATTCAAACCATATTTCAAGAAGTAAAACTGCCATGAGATACCATGCATACACAAATCCAAACATTGCCATTGCAGAACTACGGTTTGGAGTCAGGAATATTTCAAGAGATTTTTCAGGATGACCTAAATGAGCTAAAAGAGGCATGGGAGCTACTATTAAAAAAGCAAGAGCTGTGAGAAGGGATAGGCGATAGGTCGGCTGAACTTCTTTGACATTAAATACTTTTACAAGCGAAGCAAGAATAAAAGCACCTGCAACAAGTCCTGTAATATATGGATATATAACAATTAGAATACCCCAATGTAATTCAATTTCATTTGGATAAATATATCCAGTAATTTGTTTAAGAATAGGCCATAAGTGTTCCATAAGCTTGTCCAAGATTATTTCACCTCCATATCAAGGTCTGCATAAAAAACTTTTGGTTCAGTATTGAGATAAGGTTTAAGAACCCTTATCTTATTCATCCGCATAAATCTTACTAATGGGCTTGCTCTTCCTTTTGTGTCTCCAAATATTCTTGCCTGAGTAGGGCATATTTCAACACAAACAGGCACTAATCCTCTTACTATTCGATGATAACAAAAAGTACATTTTTCTGCTGTTCGAGTTTCTGGATGAAGAAATCGAGCTCCATAGGGGCATGCTTGAATGCAGTAACGGCATCCTATACAATATGAAGAATCAACAAGAATTACCCCATCATTTGTTTTGAATGTTGCACCAACTGGACACACTTGAACACAGGGAGGATTATCGCAATGATTACACAACTTAGGTACAAAAAAGCTTTTAATAATTTTCTTCTCTTCTGCACGTGGCTTAAAACCATTTACTCCTCCGTTAGGACTATCCACAATTACCTCCCCTTCTTCTAAAACTATATAACGCTCAACCCATGTTCTAAAAAAGAAAGGGAAAGGCGGCACATCATTTTCTTTTTTACAGGCATCCGCGCACCGTCCACATCCTATACATTTATCAATTTTTATTCCCATTCCCCAGGAATGTTCTTTTAGATTTTTTTCATTTTTCTTTGCTTTAAGCACTCCAGGAAATAAAATAGAAAGAAAAGAAAAAAGAAGTTTTTCAAGAAATTCTCTTCTTTTAATGCTTATTTTATCCATTTAATGAACCTCTGGTAAATGAGGATAGTGACATTGCCAACACATATATCTTTCACCATGGGTTGCCATATCAATTCGTGGGATTTCTTTTGGACCAAGAGCATCTTTTGAATGACACTCTCCACAAAACTCCCGGTTATCTGGTTTTTTCGGACGATAATTTCTTGGGTGTATTTTATGCTCTGAAGGAGTATCATGACATCTTGTGCAAGAAAGATAGACATGATGAGATAAAGCCTTTGTTCGAGCAATTTCAGCATGACAAGCTTCACATTCTTTTGGTACAGAAGGAGGTTTTGGATCATGGGCATCGTGGCAAGAAATACAAGCTCTCATTGGATTATGTGAATCTGAAACTATTTGAGGAAAGCCAGTAGGCCTTGATGGTAAATATTCATGACATAAAGGACAATATCCCCTACCCCTTGGAGCTGAAAGTTGGTTGCCCTCAGGATCTTGAGTATGAGCTGCAGCTGGACCATGACATACTTCACATGCTACACTTCTATGGTAAGAATTTCTCTTTATTTCCACTATATCATCATGACAATCTTCACATGCTCTATGTCCGCTATACTTAATCTCTTGTGATGCTATTTCTTCAATAGCTGATGCCCTATAATGTCCATATTTACCAAAATCAGAAGGAATTAAAAAATATCTCATAGCTATGAAAGAACCTATTATTATCACTATAGGAATTAATAAACGCTTTATTTGATCAGGTATTTTATTCCATAGTCGGCTTAATTTGCTCATGATATTGGTGCAAAATTATAACTAAAATTATAGGAATTGTCAAAAAAGTGTAAGCGTCCATAACATATTGGACTGCTGAGAGTCTTTTATAAAGCAGTCTATATAATATCTTAAAGGCGCTAATTTGTTAAGACTTTTATGAGGTCTCTTAGTGTTATACCAGATGAGCCATTTC